>ERZ869983.1-NODE-1-length-78662-cov-11.000165_pt1 | contig 78662 bp, 67 predicted proteins | sample MGYA00521106_ERZ869983 | MGnify/ENA primary metagenome ERZ869983 (study PRJEB32232, sample SAMN07284972) | human gut metagenome | biome: human-associated habitat; material: feces | host: Homo sapiens | place: Tanzania | collected 2014-04-05 ...
CTTCTGGATTCATTTCTCTTGAAATAATCATTCAAGTTACCTGAATCCAAATTCAACGCCTATGAATTATTTCACTAACAGAGATTTTCCTGTCATCTCAGCAGGCTGCTGCATTCCCATCAGCTCGATCAGTGTCGGAGCGATGTCTGCCAGGCATCCGCCTTCTCTTAATTTGTAAGCCGGATCAGCATTTACAAGGATAAACGGTACCGGATTTGTTGTATGAGCTGTGAATGGCTCTCCTGTCTCCTCGTCGATCAGCTGCTCTGCATTTCCGTGGTCAGCACAGATAAACATCTGTCCGTCAACTTCTTTCAGAGCCTCTACTGCCTTTCCTACGCACTCGTCAACTGCTTCTACAGCCTTGATTGCAGCTTCCTGAACACCTGTATGTCCTACCATGTCAGGGTTTGCAAAGTTGATCACGATCACATCATAGTTCTCGGACTTGATTGCTCCAACGAGCTTGTCGCATACTTCGTAAGCGCTCATTTCCGGTTTCAGGTCATAAGTAGCAACCTTAGGAGATTTCACAAGGATTCTGTCCTCTCCCTCATTCGGCTCTTCTACTCCACCATTGAAGAAGAATGTTACGTGAGCATACTTCTCTGTTTCTGCGATACGAGCCTGCTTCAGTCCGTTATCTGCAAGGAACTGTCCAAATGTATTAGTAATGGATTCTTTTACGAATGCAACTGTCTTATTCTCGATTGTAGCATCATACTCTGTGAAGCATACGAATGTAGTCTTCACTCTGTCTCCTCTGTCAAATCCGTCAAAGCTGTCATCACAGAATGTTCTTGTGAGCTCTCTTGCTCTGTCAGGACGGAAGTTGAAGAATACAACGGAATCATTTTCTTTGACTGTAGCTGTTGCAGCACCGTCTTTTGTTACAACAAAAGGTACTACGAACTCATCTGTTACATCTTCATCGTAAGAAGCCTGGATTCCAGCTGTTGCGGATTCTGCTGTATTGCCTTCGCCTGCAACTAACGCCTTGTAAGCTTTCTCCACACGATCCCAGCGGTTATCACGGTCCATTGCATAGTAACGTCCTGATACAGATGCAACTTCACCTACACCAATCTCTTTCATCTTCGCTTCAAGCTGTTCTACATATTCTTTTCCTGATGCCGGTGGTGTGTCACGACCGTCAAGGAAGCAGTGTACATATACTTTCTCGATTCCCTGTCTCTTTGCAAGCTCAAGAATTCCATAAATATGAGTAATGTGGCTATGAACTCCTCCGTCAGATACAAGTCCCATCAGGTGAAGTGCGGAATCATTCTTCTTTACATTCTCACAAGCTGCAAGAAGAGCTTTGTTCTCAAAGAAATCTCCGTCTTCGATAGACTTTGTGATCTTTGTAAGTTCCTGGTAAATGATGCGTCCGGCACCCATGTTCATATGTCCTACTTCTGAGTTACCCATCTGTCCGTCCGGAAGACCAACAGAAAGTCCGCTGGCATTTCCTTTTACAAATGGATACTCTGCCATCAGTTTATCCATAACAGGAGTATTCGCAAGTGCTACTGCGTTACCCTCTGTCTTATCTCTTAATCCATATCCATCTAAAATCATCAATACGGTTGGTTTTTTGCTCATCTCAATATCTCCTTTGCATTAAGATTGTCTATTTTTTAACTCTACGCTTTATTGTACTAGTTTTAACACAATTTTGCAAGTCAGAGCTCAGGTCAAATATATCCGAAAATAAGCAGATTTTCACCTGAATTCATGTAAAAATCACTACATCAGAAATCTTATAATGTTGGAATCAATTCTTTCATCAGCTTTACGCCATGAACGATTGCCTGTTTCTCAAATGTCGGATAATCCACCTGTGCACTTCCATCTGCTTTATCTGAGATTGCACGGATGATCACACATGGAACGTTATTCAGATATGCTCCGTGAGCAATTGCTGCTCCTTCCATCTCAGCACATTTCGCACCGAAATTATTAACAATACGTTCTTTCACTTCTTTTTCAGAAATAAACTGATCTCCGCTTGCAACTCTTCCTGTAAATGTACGAATGTCTGAATTCGCCTTTTTATTTGCTTCCACTGCTTTTCTCACAAGTTCTTTATCTGCCGGAAATGCAAATACATCCATACGCGGCACCTGTCCTACCGGATCTCCCAGTGCGCTGACATCCATATCGTGTTCGATAGCATCTGTAGATACAACAATATCTCCGATATTGATCTCTGCATCCAGAGAACCGGCTACACCTGTATTGATCAGCTGATCCACCTGATAAAAGTCTGTAAGGATCTGTGTACAGATTCCTGCATTCACTTTACCGATCCCGCTCTGTACAACAACTGCTTCTTTTCCATAAAGCTGGCCTTTATAAAATTTCATGGATGCTTTTTCCTGCACCTCACATTCTTTCATATCCTCGATCAGCTTGCTGACTTCTTCTTCCATTGCTCCGATAATTCCTACCATAGCTTTTTAATCTCCTATCTTTTATATTCCCTTCTCTTAGTTGCTTTATTTTCTTCATCAAACTGTTACTTGGTTTTATCAATCTCCTCTATGATACACTCAAATGATTTTCAAAGTCAAGAAAAAAGGTCATCTTGTCAGAATTGCTATCTATATTGCTACTGTCTGCACTACCTGTGCCCGGCAATATAAATATCTTTCTGACCAGATGACCTTTCTTAATTATCTGTTATAATGAAACAGCCTTAGATCTTATTATTTGTAGTTTACGATCTTTCCGAAGTCAGCCTTCAGGGAAGCTCCACCTACAAGACCTCCATCGATGTTAGCCTGTGCGAAAAGCTCTGGAGCTGTAGCTGCATTTACAGATCCGCCGTACTGGATACGGATTGCTTCTGCTGTAGCTTCATCATATACTTCAGCGATGCAAGCACGGATTCCTGCACAAACTTCTTCAGCCTGCTCTGTTGTAGCTGTCTTTCCTGTTCCGATTGCCCAGATTGGCTCGTAAGCGATAACTGCTGTCTTAGCCTGATCTGCTGTAACACCCTGGAATCCAACCTTAACCTGCTGACGGATGAAGTCCATTGTTACGCCCTGCTCTCTCTGCTCAAGAGTCTCTCCACAGCACATGATTGGTGTAATACCGTGCTCAAATGCTTTAAGGACTTTCTTGTTAACATCTTCATTTGTCTCACCGAAGTAATCTCTTCTCTCTGAATGTCCGAGAACAACATATTTAACACCTGCATCTACAAGCATGTTCGGGGAAATCTCACCTGTGTAAGCTCCACTCTCCTCGAAGTACATGTTCTCAGCTCCAACCTGGATGTTTGTTCCTTTTGCAGCCTCTACAACTGGTACGATATCGATAGCCGGTACGCAGAATACTACGTCTACTTCTTCGTTAGCTACGAGTGGTTTTAACTCTTCTACAAGTGCTACTGCCTCGCTTGGAGTTTTGTTCATTTTCCAGTTTCCTGCAATAATTTTCTTTCTTGCCATTGTTCTTTTCTCCTTTAGAAATAAATTATTTATCGTTAGCTGCTGCTACACCCGGAAGTTCTTTTCCTTCAAGGAATTCAAGAGAAGCTCCACCACCTGTAGAGATGTGTGTCATCTTGTCACCATATCCGAGCTGGTTAACAGCTGCTGCGGAATCTCCACCACCGATGATTGTTACAGCATCTGTGTTAGCAAGTGCTTCTGCTACTGCCTTTGTTCCATCAGCGAATTTTGGCATCTCAAAGCATCCCATTGGTCCGTTCCATACAACTGTCTTCGCAGATTTAACAGCGTCTGCAAACATCTCAGCTGTCTTCGGTCCGATATCAAGTCCCATCCATCCTTCTGGGATTTCGTTCTGAGCTACTACCTGTGTATTTGCATCGTTAGAGAAAGCATCTGCTGCTACTGCATCAACTGGAAGAAGAAGTTTTACACCTTTCTCCTCTGCTTTCTTAACCATATCAAGTGCGTACTGTAAGTAATCTTCCTCAAGAAGAGAATTTCCTACACTTCCGCCCTGAGCTTTTGTAAATGTATAGCACATTCCACCACCGATGATCAGTGTATCAACTTTGTCAAGAAGGTTGTTGATTACAGAAATCTTGCTGGATACTTTAGATCCTCCAAGGATTGCAACGAATGGTCTCTCCGGATTCTCTACTGCGTTTCCAAGGAAATCGATTTCTTTCTGCATAAGGTATCCAACAACTGCTGTGTCAACAAACTGTGTAACACCTACGTTAGAGCAGTGTGCTCTATGAGCTGTTCCGAATGCATCGTTTACGAATACATCGCAAAGAGAAGCAAGGTCTTTGCTGAATGCTTCACCGTTCTTTGTCTCTTCTGCTCTGTAACGTGTGTTCTCAAGAAGAATAACATCTCCGTCTTTCATAGCTTCAACAGCTGCTTTTGCATTTGGTCCGACAACTTCCGGATCAGCTGCAAATTTAACTTCCTGTCCAAGGAGTTCAGAAAGTCTTACTGCTACTGGTGCAAGTGAAAGCTCCGGTTTTGGCTCTCCCTTCGGTTTTCCAAGGTGGGAGCAAAGGATTACTTTTCCACCGTCAGCGATCAGCTTCTTGATTGTAGGAAGAGCTGCCACGATACGGTTCTCATCTGTGATCTTTCCGTCCTGAAGCGGTACGTTGAAGTCACATCTTACAAGAACTCTCTGTCCTTTTACATTGATATCATCTACGGATTTTTTATTAAGTGCTGCCATTTTTCATAGCCTCCTGTATCTTGTCTTTTTCGCAATTACGCTAAAAAGGGTCCGGTCCAACAATAAGACCGGACCCCATTGTGAGTCAATAATTCAGATTAATTCTGAGTATTTAATATAAAATTAAGCCTCAAGAAGTGTTCCGAAGTGTTTGATTGTTCTTACCATCTGGCTTGTGTAAGAGTTCTCGTTGTCATACCATGAAACAACCTGAACCTCTGTTGTACCATCGCCAACTGGAAGAGCCATTGTCTGAGTAGCATCAAACAGTGAACCATATCTCATTCCTACGATGTCGCTGGATACGATCTGATCTGTGTTGTATCCGAAGGACTCGTTGGAAGCAGCCTTCATAGCCTCATTGATCTGATCAACTGTAACTTCTCCGTCAACTACTGCTGTAAGGATTGTTGTAGAACCTGTTGGTGTAGGAACACGCTGAGCAGATCCGATAAGTTTTCCGTTCAGTTCTGGGATAACAAGACCGATTGCTTTAGCAGCACCTGTGCTGTTTGGTACGATGTTAACTGCAGCTGCACGAGATCTTCTAAGATCACCTTTTCTCTGCGGTCCATCAAGTGTCATCTGATCTCCTGTGTAAGCATGGATTGTACACATAATACCGGACTTGATTGCTGCAAGGTCGTTAAGAGCTTTTGCCATCGGAGCCAGGCAGTTTGTTGTACAAGAAGCTGCGGAGATGATGTTCTCATCTTTTGAAAGTGTCTCGTGGTTTACATTGTAAACGATTGTCGGAAGGTCATTTCCAGCTGGAGCAGAAATAACTACTTTCTTAGCACCTGCATCGATGTGAGCCTGAGCTTTTGCTTTGGATGTGTAGAATCCTGTACACTCCAGAACAACGTCAACACCGATCTCTCCCCAAGGAAGCTCAGCTGCGTTAGCTTTTGCGTAGATCTTGATCTCTTTTCCGTCAACTGTGATGGAATCCTCTCCTGCTTCTACTGTGTCTGCAAGAGCGTATGTTCCCTGAGTTGAGTCATATTTTAATAAGTGAGCAAGCATCTTAGGAGATGTAAGGTCGTTGATTGCTACTACCTCATATCCTTCTGCTCCGAACATCTGTCTGAAAGCAAGACGTCCGATACGTCCAAAACCATTAATCGCTACTTTTACTGCCATGATTAATTCCTCCTAAAAAGTTTAAAAAATTTATGACTGTATCTCCAGCCATGGCGATGAATTTAACAAAGCGATAATTGTTAAATATTCATCAACTAGATTCATTGTACTAAAACAAGAACAAAAATTCAAGTCTTAAATCCATATAATTCTAATTTTATGGAACAATTCTCCTAAATACCGGTTTCCGCCCCTTAAATTCTGCATAATAACTAAAACCGCAGCCTGTAAGTATCTCTCCCACCTGTTCATAGTCAAAAGCTACATGTTCCGGTCTGTGTGCATCTGCTCCTATTGTGACAATTTCACCACCAAGCTCCTTATATCTTCTGATAACATCCGGATGTGGATTTGGAAATCCAAGTCCATATTTCATTCCTGCCATGTTCATCTCAAGTCCTTTACCATGACTGATTAGATGTTTTAGTATCTCATCAATCTCTTCTGCATATTTTCTGTAAGAATATGCTTCTGCCTGATGTGCGCCATAACGGACAACATAATCCAGATGCCCCAGACTATCGAAGGAATCTATTTTTTTCAGATTTTCAATTGTCACCTGAAATGCCTCACGATAAGCCTCTTCATCACTCCGGCCTTCGAAAAATCCGCGATAGTACGGATCCTGTCCATGGATAAGATGTACTGAACCGATCACAAAATCAAACGGATATTTTTCTGTCAGTTCTTTATAATATTCTCCCAGGTGTGGCTGAAGTCCGATTTCTACACCGATCCGGACTTCCAGTTTCTTCTGATATTCTGTTTTTAATTGCGTCAGTCTCCTGAAATATTCATCCAGGTCAAACATAAATGCACCCGCCGGAAAATCCGGTGTTTCCGGAAAATCTTTATCAAGATGATCCGTGATGCAGACTGCCTGCATTCCTTTATTCACCGCTGCATCAAGCATGGAATGTACAGATGCATCACTGTCTTCTGAAAATCTTGTGTGCATATGCGCATCACATGTTATCATAATATTGTGCCGCCTCCTAATACATACTCACCATCATAGAGAACAACTGCCTGTCCCGGTGTCACTGCACGGATTGGTTCATCAAATGTACAGGTGATCTCATCTTCCCCTGTCTTTTCCACTGTGCACCAGGCTCCTTTATGGTTGTAACGGATCTTTGCAAACACCCGGACGGGTTCTGTGATCTCTTCTACGCTCATGAAATTCAATTCATTCGCACGCAGTGTATGCGTTAAAGATTCTTCGTATGTTCCAATCACAACTTCATCTGTCTCCGAACGAATCTCAAGTACAAATGCCGGATATCCCAGCGCAAGACCAAGCCCTTTACGCTGCCCTACTGTATAATGAATGATTCCTTTGTGTTTTCCGAGGATCTTTCCGTCCGGTGTCACAAAATTCCCTTGATGGATCGGAGCATCTGCATTTTCTTCAATAAAGGTTGCATAATCTCCATCCGGAACAAAACAGATATCCTGACTGTCCGGCTTGTTAGCAACCTGCAGTCCGATTTCTTCTGCCATCTCACGGATCTTGTCCTTTGAATAATTTCCAACCGGCATCAGCGTATGCGCCAACTGCTCCTGTGTCAGGTTATAAAGTGCATAAGTCTGGTCTTTCGCAAGCGTTGCAGATCTTCGAATCGCATATCTTCCATTCGGAAGTTTATCGATCCTCGCATAATGTCCTGTTGCGATATAGTCTGCTCCAATAGAAAGACTTCTTTGCAGAAGAGCTTCCCATTTCACGTAACGATTGCAGGCAATACATGGATTCGGAGTCCTTCCGTTCAGATATTCTTCCGTAAAATAATCAATTACATTTTTCTGAAATTCCTGCTTGAAATTCATCACATAATACGGAATACCAATAGACGATGCAACACGTCTTGCATCGTCTACCGCACTGAGCCCACAACAGCCGCCGTTTTCTTCTTGAACTTCGTTTTCCTCGTCCTGCCAGATCTGCATTGTCACACCGATCACATCATAGCCTTGTTCTTTCAAAAGCCAGGCTGCCACGGAGGAGTCTACTCCCCCGGACATTCCAACAACAACTTTGCCTTTGCTCATTAATATTCCTCTTCCTCTGCTTCTTCGCCTTCATGAATGTCTGACTTCGGTTTCTTAAGTCCTTCAATCTTAATATCATGCTTCTCTGCATAATCCCAGAGTGCTGCATGAATTGCTTCCTCTGCAAGGAGTGAACAGTGAACCTTTACCGGCGGAAGTCCGTCAAGAGCTTCCATAACTGCTTTATTTGTTACTTCCATTGCTTCCTGGATACTCTTTCCTTTTACCATCTCTGTTGCCATACTGGATGTTGCAACAGCTGCTCCACATCCGAATGTCTTGAACTTCACATCACGGATGATCTGATTCTCATCAATGTCAAGATAGATTCTCATGATATCTCCACATTTTGCATTTCCTACTGTTCCAACACCGCTTGCGTTCTCGATTTCTCCTACATTTCTTGGATGCTGAAAATGATCCATTACCTTTTCTGTATACATAATGTAATTCCTCCATTTAATATATCTTTTTATCCAAAAATCATTCTGTATTTTTCTTTTAAATCATTCTGACTTATGCATTCTTCTGCTGTTTTTTCATAAAATCTTCGTAGAGCGGAGACATACTGCGCAGATGTGCAACAATCTCTTTCAACTGGTCAATTGTATAATCGATATCTTCTTTTGTTGTATCAGCACCAAGTGACATACGGAGTGAACCGTGTGCAATCTCATGCGGCAATCCAATTGCCAGAAGAACATGGGATGGATCCAGAGAACCTGATGTACAGGCTGAACCACTGGATGCACAGATTCCCTTCATATCCAGCATGATCAGAAGGGATTCGCCTTCTACAAACTGAAAACTGAAGTTAATATTGTTTGGAACACGTTTCACGCGGTCTCCATTCAGTCTGCAATACGGGATTTCTTTTTCAATTCTTGCAATCGCATAATCACGAAGCTCTGTCTCATGTTTTATTCTCTGATCCATGGAAGCCATCGCAAGTTCTACCGCTTTTCCATATCCTACAATACCCGGAACATTCTCTGTACCTGCGCGACGTTTTCTCTCCTGGGCTCCGCCGTGAACGAATGAACGGATCTTCACTCCTTTTCTGATATAAAGGAATCCGATTCCTTTTGGTCCGTTCAGTTTATGTCCGCTGGAACTGAGCATATCAATATTCATCTCATCTACATTGATCGGTACCTGACCAAATGCCTGAACAGCATCTGTATGGAAAAGCACGCCATGTTTATGTGCAATCTCTCCGATTTCTTTGATTGGCTGGATGCTTCCGATCTCATTGTTTGCAAACATTACGCTGACCAGAATTGTATCCGGACGGATTGCTGCTTCAACAGCTTCCGGACTGACAATACCGTTCTCATCTACATCCAGATAAGTTACTTCATAACCTCTCTTCTGGAGATATTCTCCTGTATGAAGGATTGCATGATGTTCAATCTTTGTTGTAATGATATGTTTTCCCTTTGATTCATAAGCTTCAGCTGTAGCTTTCAGTGCCCAGTTATCTGATTCAGAGCCACCTGCTGTGAAATAAATCTCCTCTGTCTTCGCACCAAGTGCGTTCGCAATGATTTCTCTCTGCTTTGTGATCACTTCTTTATTCGCAGCCGCAAATCCATAAACACTGGATGGATTTCCAAAATGCTCTGTAAAATATGGGAGCATCGCATCTACAACTTCCGGTGCTGTCTTTGTTGTTGCTGCATTATCAAGATAAATTAATTTTCCCATTATCTGTTACCTCACTTTTATTTTATCTGCTTTGTTTTCTTACCGTTCACAAATCATTGTGGACGATGATCCTTTTCAGTTTTTACACTTTGTATAATCCAGATGATTGTCCGCATGTCCAAGACATTTACTTTCTGTCACCAGCTGATTCAGCCAGATCTCATCTACCGTCCGGTTAATACTATCATTGATTCGTTTCCACACATACTTTGTCACACAGCTGTCCGCGCCTTTGCATTCTCCTTCCGGATCAAGTCCGGCGCATTCTACCGGCTCAAGATTTCCTTCCAGTGCACGAAGCACATCTCCTACAGAAATATCTTTTGCCTCCTTCGCTAAGACATATCCACCGTTTGCACCTCGGATACTCTTGACAAGTCCTGCTTTCTTCAGCTTTGACATCAATTGTTCCAGATATCGTTCTGAAATATCCTGACGTCTTGCAATGCTTGTGATGGAAACTGGAGAATCTTCACTATATTGGGCCAAATCGATCAAGGCACGCAATCCATATTTCCCCTTTGTTGACAGTTTCACATCTTCACCTTCTTTTTCTTTTCCTAGTATTATACTAGGGTTTCCTTTTGTAGGATATCACCAGTCTTACGTTCTGTCAAGGATGTTTCTTGAATATGTTGTTTAAAAATAAGTTCATTTCTGGTTACTGTTCGCACTGCGTGCGGCCAGCAATCATTTTGACATGAGGGTATTATGTTTAGAAAAAAACATTCTTTGATTAAAGGAACACTGATTCTCACATCTGCCGGTCTTGCAAGCCGCGTTCTCGGATTCTTTTTCCGTATTTTCTTAAGCCATACTTTTGGAGAAGAACAGGTTGGACTGTATCAGTTAATTTTCCCTTTCTATGCACTCTGTCTGTCTTTGAGTACTTCAGGTCTTGAAACTGCCATTTCCAGGAGTGTCTCCCGCTTTCGCTCCCTTGGACGGACGCAGGACGGAAAGTTGATTTTCCAGACAGGTCTGATTCTTTCTGTTATGATTTCTCTGCTCTGTACCTTTCTGGTACAGAAAAATTCCGTTTTTCTTGCAAACCGTTTCCTTGGAGACCCACGATGTGCAACACTATTATATCTGATCGTTCTTGCACTTCCGGCAGCTTCTGCCCATAGTTGTATCTGTGGTTATTATTATGGTCTGCAAAACACCTCTGTTCCGGCCATTTCACAATTAATCGAACAATCCCTTCGGATTTCTTCCGTTTTCATTTTATACTTCATTTTTGTACGAAAGGGAATTCGCCCTGAGATCCGGCTGGCTGTATCAGGTATCATTTTCGGAGAACTCGCAGCGGCAGGCTACTCGCTTTTTTCTCTGAAGAAGAGAAATTTTGATACCGGTTCTCCATATATTCTTTCTATTTCAAAATCTTGTTCTGAATTGCTGCGTCTCTCTGTTCCATTGACAGTTAATCGCACAGCAATTACATTCTTACAGGGAATCGAAGCAGCCTCAATCCCTGTCTGCCTTGAGCTTGCATCTCACAATGCTTCTGAAGCTCTCAGTATTTATGGAGTACTGACCGGGATGGCACTACCATGTATCCTTTTCCCTTGTGCACTTACAAACTCAATCAGCCTGCTTTTAATTCCGGCGGTCGCACAAAAGCAGGCTGAAAACTCTTCAAAAGAGACACTTCTCCTTATAAAAAAGGCTGCCGGAGGGTGCTTCTCCCTTGGTCTTCTGTGTTCTGTCTTCTTTCTTCTTACTGGATCTTTTCTCGGAAATTTCCTGTTTCGCAGTACTTTAGCCGGTAATTTCATCGTAACGCTTGCCTGGATCTGTCCTTTTTTGTACACAAGTTCTGCTCTTCTCAGTGCGATCAATGGACTGGGGCTTACGACCCTGACGCTGATGATCAATCTTCTTGGATTATCTATCCGTATTCTTAGTGTATATTTCGGAATCCCACACTACGGAATCACAGGATACCTTTGGGGGCTTTTCATCAGTCAATTAGCTGTCTGCCTTGTCGCATCACTCACACTTTCCCGCGAAATCAAAAAAGAATATTTACAATCTGTTGAATCAGCCACGGATTAAGACAGGATTCTGAAAAAATCCCAACTAAAAACAAACTGCATACAAAGAACGTTTTTTGTCTGTTCCACTGATTCTGCGGGTAATTCCAACAAAAGCGCAAAAGCGCAAGAACTGCCGGAACATAAAAAAGGAACTGTGGAAATAGTCCTGCCACACAAAGAATACTTCCCTTCATTCCTAATTCCGCTACTGCCTCTGACAGTAAAATTCCTCCTGACATTCCAGTCCACAGAAGAAAAAACGCTGCCGCAATTTTCCTGATCCGGATTCCCATCATCAAAAACAGAATCAGGCAAAAGATTCCCCGCACCTGTATCAAATACCAAATGTACTGTTGAAAAGAGATCGTCTCATTCTTTAATCTCATAAGATAAACTTCTGTAAAAGTTCCGATCAGACTCAGTTGTTCTCCCCATATATAATTGACGACCAAGATCCCCGTCAAAAAGCCTGTAAAAAACAGAGCCAGAAAATAATGTCCTGTACGAAATGCTCTCACCAGTATTCCTCCCACCCTATAAAAATGTTCTGCGGATCTATTTTTATCCTCAATCTTCCACACCATTATATGAGTGTCCGGTTTTTCTCATGCGGCAGCAATACTACTTCTTATCGGTATTCAACTATTTTCCATACTTTACAGCATAAGCCATCAAAGAAGAAACCGTCTTCGCATCTTCAATCTCACCTGAAAAAATCTTCTCCTTCAATTCTTCTATTGTATAAGCACCAAGTTCAATAAATTCATCTTCATCTAAATGCTGTTTTGACGGTATCAGGTCATGTGCCACATAAACTTCAATTCGTTCGTTACAAAATGCTACTGTTGTCCGTAAGGTGATCAGCCACTCCAGATTCTCGCTGCGATACCCTGTCTCTTCCTCTAATTCACGGGAAGCACACTCTATACCAGGTTCTCCCACTTCATCAAGCGCTCCTGCCGGAATCTCCAATGTATATCGATCCAGCGCATTTCTATACTGTCTCACCATCAAAATCTTTCCATCTGCTGTAACCGGAACTACCGCTGCTGCTCCTTTATGACCTATAAAATCCCACACTACGGTATGATCCCCGTCCACTTCTATCGTGTCCTGATAAAAATCAAGAATCTTTCCTTTAAATTTCAACTCTCTGTTAATTCTTTTAATCTTCTCGCCCATCCTGTTCTCCTTTCTTTTACCTCACATTACAGTATGCATTCTATAGCAAAGCCTTTTACTCCTACCGGTAATCGCTTTCTCAGTAAACTAAAAGCCCCTGTCTTTCGACAAGGGCCAACTTTCATCTTCTGTTATGATTCTCTTATTTTGCGTAATCTGTTGCTCGTGACTCACGAATAACATTTACTTTGATCTGTCCAGGATATTCTAATTCAAACTCAATCTGTTTTGCAATATCCCTTGCTAAAAGCACCATATCATCGTCAGATACCTGCTCCGGAACTACCATAACACGAATCTCTCTACCTGCCTGAATGGCAAAAGACTTATCTACACCTTTAAACTGGTTGGTAATATCTTCTAACTGTTTCAATCTGTTTGTATATGTCTCGATGGTTTCTCTTCTTGCTCCCGGTCTTGCAGCTGAAATTGTATCCGCTGCCTGAACAACACAAGCAATCAGACTCTGTGGCTCCACATCTCCATGATGTGCCTCCACAGCATTAATAATTGTTGGTGATTCTTTGTATTTTCTACAAAGATCTGAACCAATCTGAATATGTGATCCTTCTACGTCATGATCAATTGATTTACCAATATCATGAAGAAGTCCTGCACGTTTTGCAAGTCTGACATCCAGTCCGATTTCTCCTGCAATGAGACCTGATAACTGTGCTACTTCGATTGAATGCTTCAATGCATTCTGTCCATAGCTTGTTCTGAACTTCATACGTCCAAGAAGACGGATCAACTCCGGATGAATTCCTGTAACTCCAACATCAAGAGCTGCAGCTTCTCCTTCCTCGCGGATCATTGTATCCACTTCTTTCTGAGCTTTTTCAACCATCTCCTCAATTCTTGCCGGATGAATACGTCCATCCACGATCAGACGCTCAAGTGCAATTCTTGCAACTTCTCGGCGGATCGGGTCAAATCCTGATAATACAACCGCTTCCGGAGTATCATCAATGATCAGTTCCACACCGGTTAATGTTTCCAGTGTTCTGATATTTCTTCCTTCTCTACCGATAATTCTTCCTTTCATCTCATCACTTGGAAGCTGAACTACAGAAATTGTAGTCTCTGCAACATGATCTGCTGCACATCTCTGAATTGCATTCACAACATACTCTTTTGCTTTCTTGTCAGCCTCTTCCTTTGCCTGAGTTTCCAGTTCTCTGACCATCTTGGCTGTGTCATGCTTGACGTCATCTTCAACAGTTTTTAACAGATATTCTTTTGCCTGTTCGGAGGTAAGTCCTGAGATTCGTTCCAGTTCCTGCACACGTTTCTGGCTAAGTTCTTCTACTTTGGCTTCACGCTGGCGAAGATGTTCTTCCTTCGCTGTCAGTTTGTTCTCACGATGTTCCAGTACATCTGACCGTTTGTCGACCGATTCTTCCTTCGCGAGTACACGTTTCTCATAACGCTGTAACTCCGCTCTTCTTTCTTTCGTCTCTTTCTCAAGTTCATTCTTCGTCCTGATGGACTCTTCCTTTACTTCCAAAAGAGATTCCTTCTTCGTCGTCTCTGCAGTCTTTACAGCATCATCAATGATTTCTCTTGCTTTTGCTTCTGCATTCCCAATCTTGCTTTCCGCATTCTTTCTCAGATTGGAAACTGTAACAAAGTGAGTAATGATTCCGACTATCAACGCGAGGGCCACGGCAACGCCTATAAATAAACCTAGACTTATCTGCACAGGAGCACCTCCTTATTCGATTTTCATTGTACATATTACTCAAATACAACACTTAAATTTTATACTGTTTCAACAACAATGTCAAGCATTGTAATTATTATTTTGTATCACATGACGGATTACCTCATAACGAAATCCTTTTCGCGCAAGATATCCCAATATCTTTTGATATTCCTGCTCTTCCATTCTTTCCGGGTCAACCTTCTTTTTTCGCAGTATTCTTCGGATTGCCTCTTCCTCAGACTCTTCACTATAGCACTGCTCAAAAGCCAGACAGATCAAATCATCAGAAACTCCCTTCTGAGACAGCAGTGCCTTGATTTCCCGTTTGCTTTTACTGTCTTTGCGGCTCATAATAAAATTTTCCGCATATCTTGCATCATCCAGATATCCAAAAGATCTCACATATTCGATTGCTCCGCTGATCGCACTCTCCGGATACAGTCCCGCCTTCAGTTTTTCTCTTAATGCAGACTCTGTACGATCCATATCCTCCAACAAATGCATTGCTCTCTTCTTTGCGCGTTTCAACAGTACCTCACTCTGGATCTTTTCATAATCTTCCTGTGCGAGATCTTCTCCCTGCTTTATACCAAAACGCTTTAACTCACCTTTATAAAGCACAAATGCAAATGTTCCATCCAGATATACTTTGAACTTCGTCTTTGTCTGCTCCTCTATCCCAGTAACAATCATTCTTTCTTTTCTGCCTCATCAGCCACTTTAGAAGCCGGATCCAGCTTCAGATCGCTTGATGCCCCTGTCTTCTTCCCGGCATCTGGCTGCTCGTTCTCTGCTGCCTCTTCTGATCCGGATAATGCATAATGTGCTCTTACCTTCTGATCCAGTGTCTCCATTACTTCCGGATGTGATTCCAGATATGCCTTTGCATTCTCTCTTCCCTGACCGATCTTCTCTCCCTCATATGCATACCACGCACCGCTCTTCTTCACAAGATCAATATTGGTTGCGAGATCAAGAATATCTCCCGCACGGGAAATACCTTTTCCAAACATAATATCAAATTCCGCTTCTTTGAACGGCGGAGCGATCTTATTCTTCACAATACGGATCCTTGTACGGTTTCCTACCATCTCTCCGCTCTGCTTTAAAGTCTCGATTCTTCTGACATCCATACGCACAGATGCATAGAATTTCAGTGCACGTCCTCCGGTTGTTGTCTCCGGATTTCCAAACATAACTCCAACTTTCTCACGCAGCTGGTTGATAAAGATCACAATACAGTTTGACTTGCTGATAACCGGTGTCAGTTTTCGCAGCGCCTGTGACATCAATCTTGCCTGCAGGCCGACATGACTGTCTCCCATATCTCCCTCAATCTCCTGCTTTGGAACAAGTGCAGCTACAGAATCAATAACAATAATATCAATCGCCCCTGAACGTACCATTGTCTCTGCAATCTCAAGGGCCTGATCTCCACTGTCAGGCTGTGAAATATAGAGTTCATCAATATCTACTCCGATATTCTTGGCATAGACAGGATCCAGTGCATGCTCTGCATCGATAAATCCGGCAATTCCGCCTCTCTTCTGAACCTCAGAAATCATATGAAGTGCGACAGTTGTCTTACCACTTGATTCAGGACCATAAACCTCGATCACACGTCCCTTTGGCACACCGCCAAGTCCAAGTGCCAGATCAAGGCTCAGACATCCGGTAGGAACTGTCTCTACAGCTACATGCGCCCCTGATTCTCCCAGCCGCATCACTGCACCCTTACCAAAATCCTTCTCCAGCTTTGCGATCGCTGCATCCAGTGCTTTCTTCTTCTCTTCGTTATTCGCCAACTTTGTAACGCTCTCTTTGCCTGCCATAATTTTCTCCTTCTCTATCTCTCTTAATGTATGAAACCTATTCTCTCTTTTTCGAACAGTTGTTCGCCTATGAATAGATTTTATTATACTTCTTCCAAAATGTCAACAATAATTCTTCCCCTTAATTTTGTTGCAATAATACGATATACCATGGAATCCTCTTCCTGAAACAGAAGAATTGAAGTTCATGTGAATCAGTACCGGCTTAAGGATCTGCCGGCCAGACAACTAAAGAATAGCATAAGGAAAGGCAGAATGCAAGTACCACAGCACTCACATTCTGCCTTTTATACTACACTGCTTTCCAGTGTTTCACCTCTTCTTTATAAAAGATAATTCCTTCCCGGATAATTTTAAATCCACTGCCTTCAAGTTCCGCAATCGTAACGGAGCAGTTTGGCGGTACTTCATTTTTCCAGAAATGTTCTACAGAAAGACTGCCTCTCATCCTGTTCAGCATTGCTGTCATCGCAGCACCATGTGTAGAAATCAGAAGATTCTTATCCTTCAGCTTCTCATTCTCTGCCAGACTCTTCAAAAACTCTCCTGTTCTTTCATAAAGCTGTTGTACACTTTCCGCATCTTCCGGCGGAATATAATTCCCCGTATCCTGAAAGAATTTCTGAAATGCAAGATTCTCTTCTTTCGTCTTATCTATGCAAGACATTCCCTCGTAAGACCCGAAAGAAATTTCCTGGATCCTCTGGTCTTCATAAAGCGGAATATTGCGTCCTTCAAGAAGAATCTCTGCTGTTTCTTTTGCACGCCGCAAAGGGCTGGTATAAGCCAGATCGATCTGGTATTGTCTCATCCCATAAGAAGTTTCCCGGGCAAGATGACGTCCGTATTCGTTTAAAGGAATATCCTTTCGTCCCTGTACCAGTTTTTTCTTGTTCCAATCCGTCTCTCCATGACGCACAATATATAGTCTCACTGCTGCCTACACTCCCTCTTCTTATCTTTTTAATACTTCTCTCCGGATATATCTGTAAGTAGTTTCCTCGCCTTCCTCCGCAAGCATGTGAAGCAGTTTTTCTAATAATTCTCTTGTATCTTTATGCATCAGCTCATCTGCACGTCCGTTCTCATAATAAGCAAGTGGTGCATCTGAGGTATATGCATCCCCAAGATACACTTTACTTGCTGCAATGCGGTCAAGAAACATCTCTACTACATATCTTACCGGCATCTTCATTCCCGCCAGAAGGTTCGGTCCCTCCAGGCTATAATCAATCCAATATTCATAATGATGTTTGTTTCTGCCTTTGTGGTGAAGCCATGCGGAAGAATACCCCTTTTCTTCCCGTTCAGCATTATTAGGACTTCTTGTCCCCTGATAGTATCTGCATCCTACACGGAATTCTGTCCAACTGTATTTTGACATATCATGGAGCAGTCCCTGTTTGTACAAACCAACACGAAAGCACTCTTTTAAAACCAGTTTTTTGTGTTTTGTTATGGTACAAAAATGTGCAAATGCCTTCATACTTTTTCCTCTCTGACCGGCTGTTCTTCTTTACAAAGTTCTTCTGCTCTTTGCCGTTTTTCTATTTTATTTACATTCTGTATCTTAGCTGTATGAATCGGTTTCTTTTCTGGACGACTCTTCTTTTCCTCTATCCTACGTCCAACCAGAATTGCTACGCTACGTTCTTCCAGTAATACATCTTTCTGATTTTCCAGCTTTTTCGCTTCACAAAGCACACCATCTTTTGTAGTCATAACAAGATACCATTCCACATTCTTTCCGATCGATGGTATTGCGAAGTGATGCGGCAGCCAATGCATATTATACGCTGTAAAGCAAGGAGTCTCCCCTTCTTTCGTTCCTGAATACAGGACACCTAACTGACGGCTGGAAACTTCTGCCTTTACCTGCCATGCATTTTCTCCATGATAAGATACGTCCGGTATGCCACATCTCGTGGTATCCATTCCGGATAGTGCTGTACTCTGATGAAAACAACGGTGTTCTTTTCTCAGCTCGATCAGTTTCTTTATATACTGAAACAGCCAGTCATCTTTCTTCAGCTGTGTCCAGTTCACCCATCCTGTCTCGTTATCCTGACAATATGCATTGTTATTTCCTCTCTGTGAATTACAGAATTCATCTCCTGCAAGAAGACATGGAGTTCCCTGAGCTGTCAACAGGAGTTCTAATGCATTCTTCACCTGATTTTTTCTAAGATTGACAACTGCACGTTTTCTGCTTGGTCCTTCAGCCCCGCAGTTCCAACTGTAATTATAATCTGGTCCATCCAGATTCTTCTCACCGTTTTCTTCGTTATGTTTGCAATCATAAGACACTAAATCCCATAATGTGAACCCTGTCTGCGTTGTAATATAATTACATTTTCCATTTTCTGATGAACGATTTTTCAATGCCCATATGACATCATTGACCATATTCTCGTCACCTTTTAAGAAACGGCGCATCACATTCTGAAAACCATCATCTTTCTGCATCAGCTTGATATCTTTTAAAAATGGATCTTCCATCAGCTGCTCCCACGGCACGTTATAAGGATTCAGGACAAATCCGTCCACATGGTACTCCAGCATATAAAAACGCAGACATTCCGTTACATAATTTGCTGATATTCCCGGGACAAATGGCATCTCCAGTACAACTTCTATGCCCTGGCTATGGCATGCACGCACCATATCTTTCAACTCACGAACTGCGCTTTTCCCGGATGCATATGCTTTTTTAGGTGCAAAATAAAAGCCTTTACCATATCCCCAGTAATTCACTTTTGTTTTTCCGCACTCTTCAAATTCATAGACTGGCATGCACTGGATCTGGTTGACTCCAAGTTCTTTTAAATAATCCAGTTTTTCAACAACTCCCTGGAATGTTCCTTTATGCACCACTTTTGAAGAAGAATGTCTGGTAAATCCACGCACATGTAAACCATAAGCCACTACATCTTCCCATGGAAGATGTAAACGCTGATCTTCCTGCCAGTCATATTCCTCCATTGAAACAATTTTCCCACGGATCTGATGTTCCTGAAGTTTCCGTTCTACACCAAACTTCTCTTTTCCCGCAAGCTCTTTTACATATGGATCCACACATACTTTCCCATCGATCAGAAAATTGTATTCATACCGATCTGCTTTCAGTCCTTCAACAGCTAAGAAACGTACTTCTCCAACGCCTTCTTCCTCCGGCATATCAAACTGATATTCCGGAACTTCTTTTCCTCTCTTATACAGTAAAAGTTCACAGGTCTTCCCTTTTGCTACCTGAACTGCAAAGTTTATATTTTTGCCTTTGATATCCACTCCAAATGGCTGCGGACTCCCCTTTGTCTTCCTCATAGTTAACCCCTTTCTTGAGCAATCAATAAATTACTGCCATCCATCTGTTCCGTACATTTCAACATTATCACGATTTATAAAGAAAGTTTCCTCATAATTTTCTTTCTCATAATCCTTGCCTGCCAGTAATGCTGTCGCTACCTTTACTGCTGTCTTTCCCATATTGATTGGGGACTGCGCTCCAATTCCGGTCATTCCGCCTGTACCATTCACCAGTGCTGTCTTTGTCGCCGGAGAACCATCCACACTGTATACACAGATATTCGTTCGCTGCGCTTCTGTGATCGCTGCCATCACCTGTTCTGCCATCGGATCACTTCCGCACATAACAGCATCAATCTCACTGTTTTCACTCAGAACCTGCGTCATCTCATCCTTTACATTGCTGCTGTCTCCCAATGCCTCAATTCTCTTTATCACTTCAAATCCACTGTTTGTTACAGCCTCTTCGAATCCGGTAATTCTTTCATTCACTGAATTTACCCCAGGACTTTCTACAATCACAATTTTACCGCCATCTGGTTTCTGGACCAGAAGATCCTGTCCGCACACATATCCCGCATTCTCATTATCTGACCCTACAAATGCAGATACAAGGCTTGTCTCTTTTACTTCTGTATCAAGATTGATCACCGGAATATCTGCCTCTTTTAAGGCTTCAAGTGCAGGAGTGATCTTCTCCCAGTCCACCGGACAAAGAAATACTGCCTGTACCCCTTCGTTGATCAACTCCTGAATCTGCTCATTCTGCAAATCAGCATCTGATGCCGGATCACGAACCATCAGACGGTCACCTTGAGCCTCCAGTGCTGTCTGGACGGAATTTTTCAATGTGTCATAAAAAGGATTCGACATATCGATGCCGCTAAATCCAAACAGTCTGCCACCTTCCTCTGTATTGTCATTTTTCTTATCATCCTCTTCTACCACTGCATTATCTTCCGGTGTTCCAACATTTTTCTTGCCACACCCAAGCAGTGCTGCCGCTATACACAAAACTGCCACTGTACACAGTATCCATTTTTTCTTCATATTATCTATTATCCTTTCACTTCTATCAGTAACACTTTTATTCTACCTTGTTTAAACCGAAAGTCAATCTTATCTTGCTTTTTTCTTCCCTTTTTGTTACCATCAAGATAGCTGGTCATTCCCGTATTGATCACCTGGCTGATCAGAACGGAAATGAAATACACTACAGATTTAAAGGAGAAGATTATGAACGAAAACGAATCCCTCACAGTCACTCTGACACTGGAGAATAACGAGGAACTTGAATGCGCTGTTCTCAATATTTTTGAAGCAGATGAAAAGGAGTATATCGCACTTCTTCCACTTGATGAGAACGGTGACAACACAGACGGTCAGATCTATCTGTATCGTTTCATTGATAACGGAGAAGAGGAAGAACCTGGACTTGAGAACATCGAAGAAGATGAAGAGTTCAACCGTGTTTCCGCTATATTCAACGAATGGCTGGATACGCAGGATTTCGGCGACATCGATCTTGATGCATTAGATGACCTGGAGGACTAGGTTTTAAGGATGTCAGCAAAGTGGCTGACATCCGGTCAGCTTTTCAATAGTTCATCTACAAAACGGGAGGGAGTAACTTCTTTCCCGTTTTTTATTTTCACATAACAGATCTTCAAAAAATCTTTTGCCCTTGTCATTGCCACATAGAATAATCTTCTCTCTTCTTCGATCTCCTTGTCTGTCTTTGCCTTCTGATACGGGATTCTTCCCTCATTCGCTTCAATCAGGAATACCTGCTTGAATTCCAGTCCTTTAGAAGCATGTATCGTCATCAGCCGGACTCCCGGACGCGGTCGGTTTCTTTCCTTTTCCTTTGTTCTGAGTGTCTCCGTATATTCTTCTACATGCGTAAACCATTCTTCAACACTTGTAAATGCTTTCGCCGCCTCTTCAATCTCTGCCAGTACTTCATTCAGATCAGATCTGTTTATCTGATGTGTAAATGCATACTCTTTCAGAAAATCATCATAACCAATCCTTTTTCTGATATACTGGATTGCCGCATATGGAGCCATCTTCATAAGCATCTTAACATCCCATTCAAACTGATCGATCCGGTCGATCATCCAGTCTTTATCACAATAGAACTTCCGCATGTCTTCAAAAGAAACCTTCGTTCCTGCTACACTGTCTCTTCCAAGATATCTCTTTGGCCGGTTCATTACCTGTAAAAAATCCTGTCTGTTCCGGGCTCCTGTTGCCAGTCGGAAATATGCCATGATGTCCTTTGCGATAAAGTGTTCATATATATTTGGAAGATGTTCTTTCATCTGAAACGGGATCTTCCGCTCCACCATTGCTTCTACCACTGCTCTCGCATCTGTATGAACCCGGAACAGAATCGCAATCTCCTCTTCTTTTATGCCATTCTCCTTACATTTCTGTATCTCTTCAAGAACATATTCTGCCTCTTCCACCGGATCTTTCACTTCCTGAATATGAAGGCAGGAACCGCCTTCACGGTTTGCTTCCAGTTTTTTACTGTATCTCTCCACATTATTTTCAATCAGTTTCAAAGAATTCTGTACGATATTTGCTGTCGAACGATAATTCATTCCAAGCAGGATTTGTTTTGCATCAGGGAAATCCTTTCCAAATCCAAGCATCAATTCTGAATCAGCTCCACGAAATCCGTAAATTGCCTGATCGTCATCCCCCACTACGAACAAATTATTTTCCGGCTGAGCCAGCATACGGATCACATCATACTGAATGCGGTTAATGTCCTGAAATTCATCAATCAAAACGTATCTGAATTTCTTCTGCCACTGTGCAAGTACATCTGGTCTTGACCGGAACAACTCATAACAAAGTACCAGCATATCATCAAAATCAATCTTTTTCAGTTCTTTTCTATGCTGCTCATAATTACGATAAATATTGCGAAAAGCATCTGCACTACATTTTTCTGATACAAATTCTTCCAGCGGAATCCTATTATTCTTCACTTTTCCAATCTCTGCCGCAATATCCTGAATAAAATCTTCTTCATCAAAGATCTCCATTCTTTCTTTGTTGATCACGCCACGTAAAATCTGATATTTTTCTGTCTCTGAAAGAATATTTTCCTGATTCATCCGGTAAGCCCATTTCAGGATTCCATAATAGATTCCATGAAATGTACCCACTGTAACCGGAAGATCTCTTTTGCCCATAACCAAACAGAGGCGGGATTTCATCTCCGCCGCTGCAAATCTTGTAAAAGTAACGACCAGAATTTCTTCTGGTCTTACTTTCTGTTTCTCTATAAGGTATTTTACTCTGTTTACAATCGTAAGCGTCTTCCCCGATCCCGGGCCTGCCAGTACAAGACATGGGCCGTCTGTGTGCTGGATTGCCTGCGTCTGTGCTTCATTAAATCCCATTCTACCTCTTTTCGCTGTCCTTACTGAAGTTTCTCGATTCCAAGACGAATTCTTCTAAGAGATTCATCTTTTCCAAGTACTTCCATCAGTTCTGTTGCTCCTCCCGGAGTGTTCTGCTTTCCGGAAACTGCTGTACGAAGCGGCCACATTACATAACCTACTTTGTATCCTTTTTCTGTTGCAAATGCTTTCAATGTCTCAAACAATGCATCATTGCTAAAGTCATCCTGTGCTTCAAGAACCGGAAGCACCTCATTCAGAAGTGCGAGTGACTTCTCCGCATCTGTCTTCATCTTCTTATGTGTATAAAGCGCGATATCATAATCCGGAAGTTCTTCAAAGAAATCAACCTGTTCTTTGATCTCCGGAAGGATCTCAATTCTTGTCTTCACGAGTGCTGCAATCTTCTTCAGATCATAGTCCTTTGTTACTGCCTCTTTCAGGTATGGCTCTGCAAGTGCATAGAACTTATCAAAATCCATTGCCTTGAGATATTCTCCGTTCATCCATTTTAATTTCACTGTATCAAATACAGCCGGAGATTTACTCATATGACGGTAATCAAATGCTTCTACAAGCTCTTCCAGTGAGAAGATCTCTCTGTTATCTGTCGGACACCATCCGAGCAGTGCAACATAATTCACAACTGCCTCGGAAACATATCCCTGATCGATCAGATCTTCATAAGAAGAATGTCCACATCTCTTGCTCAATTTCTTATGATTCTCATCTGTGATCAGTGGACAGTGTACATAAACCGGTACTTCCCAGCCAAATGCCTCATAAAGGCGATTATACTTCGGTGCTGAAGATAAGTACTCATTTCCACGGACAACATGTGAGATCTCCATCAGATGATCATCAATTACATTTGCAAAGTTATAGGTCGGATATCCGTCAGATTTGATCAGAATCATATCGTCAAGCTCTGCATTCGGAACTGTGATATCTCCGTAGATCTCATCATGGAATGTTGTCTCACCTTCATTCGGTACATTCAGACGGATAACCCACGGCTTACCTGCTGCCAGATTCGCCTCTACTTCTTCCTTGCTCAGGCTTAAGCAGTGCTTATCATAAACAGAAATCTCTACCCCACCTTCAGAAACCTGTGTCTTTAAAGACTCCAGACGTTCCTTATCACAGAAACAGTAATAAGCATCTCCCTGCTCTACAAGCTGTTTTGCATACTTAAGATAAAGTCCTGATGCATTACGCTCACTCTGTACATACGGTCCATATCCGGCATCTTTATCCGGTCCTTCATCATGAATAAGACCTGTTTTTTCCATTGTTCTGTAAATAATGTCAAGTGCACCTTCCACAAAACGTTCCTGATCTGTATCCTCTACACGAAGGAGGAAATCTCCGCCTTCATGCTTTGCGATCAGATACGCATAAAGTGCTGTTCTTAAGTTACCCACATGCATTCTTCCTGTCGGGCTTGGTGCAAATCTTGTTCTTACTTTCTTACTCATTCTATCTTCTCCAATTCCTGTTTGTTATTGTTCATATCTCGTCATATTATAGCGCAAGTCCTCAGATTCTTCAACAAACAAAATCAATGTTTTTCTTTTACTCCAAAAGTTTCACCGTTTCAGGAATACTTCCCGTTTGTTCAAGTGTGCAGGATCTTGCATCAATACATTCCAGATTTGTTCCATCAAATGCACTTTCCGCAAAACTTTTCACACTTTCCGGCACCTGAAAGGTTCCTGTCCACGCTGCTGGAAATGCAAGAAGAACCGCACCATCTGCCGTGTAAAGTACACCATCTACCGTAACATAGGCTGGATTCGCCTCATCTGCTTCTATCCATCCCAGATTACTTAGCCCCACAAACGCTCCCGGCTGAATATTTGTTATATTAGCAGGAATTTCAATCTCTTCTACAGCAGAACCAAGATCCGACAGTGCTCCTGCCGCAATTCCGGAACATCCTTCTTCAGGAAAGTACAATACTCCATCCTTTATCACTTCTTTGCTGCCTGAAAGTCCACAGATCATACCTTCCGCATTAATAAAATATCCGGTATCTGTATTTCCCACTGCTGTTGGCTCTTCTTCATTCTCATTTTCATTTTTTACATTTTCCATTGAATCAGGATTTGTAATTATCGGCTCGTTTGCAACATTTATAGTCCCATCTCTTTTAACATCCGGTTCTTCTGCCACAATCTCTTCTGCCATAGATTCTTTTACCGCAATTTCTTTTACTATAGGTTCTTCCACTAAACTTTCTGCCGGAACAGCAGCTGCCCGGATAACATCCGCCTGGATATCTTCCGCCGATAAGAAAGAATGCTCATCCATTTTTTCCGGTTCTTTTATCTGTTTTGTTATTGTTACTTTTTCCGGCAGATCATTTCCTGACACATTGATATCTTCTGTTGTCGCGCAGACTGCTATTTCAGGAAGCAGATTCTTTTCTGAGTATAATGAAACGATTTCCTGTGCAGACATCAGAATCAGCGCACCACTTAATAAAGTCACTCCTGTTCTGACATATGGTTTTCGTACTTCTTCCTGATACCATTCACTCCAATTCAATCCTATATCCATATTCTCTTATTCCTTTCTCTTTCCCCACATTTTAATACACGAAATATTTTTAGTTTATCAAAGGAAAAAGGATGTTGCAACCAAATGCAACATCCCTTTGATTTTTCTGCTTTATCCTGATAGATTCCAAGGATTCTATACGTTAATTTCAGCCTTCACGCCAAGGATTTCTTTATTCTTTTCAAGCAGTGGACGGATCACGTTCTTAAGATAAGCATCTACCTGCTCACTTGCACGTCCAACATATTTCTCCGGTTTCATTGTCTTCTGAAGATCCTCTAAAGTCAGGTTGAATGCCGGATCTGCTGCGATCAGTTCAAGAAGGTTATTGTCAAGTCCCTTCTCTTTTACATTTCTTCCTGCTTCCATAGAAAGCTCACGGATTCTTTCGTGCAGCTCCTGACGGTCTCCACCGGCCTTAACAGCATCCATCATGATATTCTCTGTTGCCATAAATGGAAGTTCGGACATCAGACGCTTCTCGATTACTTTCGGGTATACAACCAGTCCGTCTACAACATTCAGGCAAAGGTCAAGAATTCCGTCGATTGCAAGGAATCCTTCCGGAACGCTCAAACGTTTGTTAGCGGAATCATCAAGTGTTCTCTCAAACCACTGTGTTGCAGATGTGATTGCCGGATTCAGTGCATCGATCATCACATATCTTGAAAGGGAAGCAATTCTCTCACTTCTCATCGGGTTTCTCTTATAAGCCATTGCAGAAGATCCGATCTGTGTCTTCTCAAATGGTTCTTCAATTTCTTTCAAATGCTGAAGCAGACGGATATCATTAGAGAACTTATGAGCACTTGCAGCAATTCCTGCCAGTACATTCAGTACTCTTGTATCTACCTTTCTGGAATAAGTCTGTCCGGATACCGGATAGCATGCCTTGAATCCCATCTTTTCAGCGATCATTGGATCGATCTTATCAATTGTCTCCTGATCTCCGTCAAACAGCTCAAGGAAACTTGCCTGTGTTCCTGTTGTTCCTTTAGATCCAAGCAGCTTCAGGCTTCCAAGTACATATTCCAGATCCTCAAGATCCATTTCAAACTCCTGCATCCAGAGAGTTGCTCTCTTTCCAACAGTTGTCGGCTGTGCCGGCTGGAAATGTGTGAAAGCAAGTGTCGGCTGGTTCTTCTGCTCCTCTGCAAACTTCGCAAGCTCTGCAATTACATTCACAAGCTTTGTACGAACCAGTTTCAGTGCTTCTGCCATAATGATAATATCTGTATTATCTCCTACGTAACAGGATGTAGCTCCAAGATGGATGATTCCTTTTGCTTTCGGACACTGAACACCATATGCATAAACATGAGACATAACATCATGACGTACAACCTTCTCACGTTCCTTAGCCACCTCAAAATTAATGTCATCTGCATGGCTCTTCATCTCTTCGATCTGCTCATCTGTGATGTTGAGTCCAAGCTCCTTCTCAGTCTCTGCCAGTGCGATCCAAAGTCTTCTCCATGTTCTGAACTTCTTGTCCGGTGAGAAGATATACTGCATCTCGCGGCTTGCATAACGCTCTGAAAGCGGGCTTACATAACGATCATTACTCATAATTCTTTTCTCCTTGTTTCTCATCTATTTATCGAATAACTTCATCTATTATAACACATAAACTGAATCTTCAAAATCAATTTTGTTCAAATGCCTGACTGATATCCTCTTCCGGAACTTCCATCGGATACTTTCCTGTAAAGCAGGCATCACAATATTTAAGATCTCCAACCATATCTTTCAGCTTCTCAATCTCCATATATCCAAGAGAATCCGCACCGATCAGCTGACGGATCTCCTCCTGCGTGTGAGTATGTGCGATCAGCTGCTCATTTGACGGCACATCCGTTCCGAAGAAACATGGATGTAAGAACGGCGGAGAACTGATACGTACATGTACCTCTTTTGCTCCGGCTTTTTTCAGCATCTTAATGATATTTGCACAAGTTGTTCCACGCACGATAGAATCATCTACCATTACGATTCGTTTTCCCTTTACAACTTCCGGAATTACATTCAGTTTGATCTTTACACTGGAAACACGTTCACTCTGTTTTGGTTTGATAAATGTTCTTCCCACATAACTGTTCTTGTGGAATGCCATTCCATAAGGAATTCCTGACTGCTCAGAATATCCCTTCGCTGCTACCAGACCGGAATCCGGAACTCCTACAACAAGATCAGCATCTACCGGATAAGATTCTGCAAGTGCTTTTCCTGCCAGAATTCTGGAATGGTATACGCCTACACCATCGATCGTACTGTCTGTTCTTGCAAAATAAATATACTCAAAAATACATCTTGCCTGTTTTTCCGAATCGATCACCATGCTTGTATCTGACTGGATTCCATATTTTCTTGTAATTGTCACGATCTCTCCCGGAAGAACATCTCTTACAAACTCACCGTCTACAGCTGCGATCGCACAGCTCTCTGAAGCAAGGAAATATGTATTGTCACGTTTTCCGATGCACAGTGGCTTGAGTCCAAATGGATCCCTTGCGCCAATCATTTTTCTCGGGCTGCTCACAACAAGTGCGTACGCTCCCTTAATCTTCTGCATCGCACACTTTACAGCTTCTTCTGCTGTCGGTGTATGAAGACGTTCTCTTGCAATAAGATATGCGATTACTTCAGAGTCTATTGTCGTTTGGAAAATAGCACCTGTCTGGCTGAGTTCTTCTCTCAGCTCGATCGCATTTACTAAATTTCCGTTATGCGCAATCGCAAGTGTTCCCTTCACATAGTTTATAACAAGTGGCATTGCATTCTCTACACGTGTTCCGCCTGCTGTTGAATATCTCACATGTCCTACTCCAAGATTTCCTTTCAATTCTGAAAGTCCCTCTTCGTTAAACACGTCATCTACATGGCCAAGTCCTTTCTTTGAAAGAACGTTTCTCTTCCCATAAGTGTCTGTCACTGCAATACCGCAGCTCTCCTGACCTCTATGCTGCAGAGCAAACAAGCCATAATAGACTGATGCAGCCACATCCTGTCCATCCACATCATAAGCACCAAAAACACCGCATTCTTCCCCAAGTCCCGTCACTGCTTTTTCAAATTCACTCATGTCAGTTTATGCTCCTTACCTAGTTCCTGCTAGTTTTTATCATGATTTCTGTATCATACAAAACCGATTATAATATAAGGCAGAGTGAAAATCAACATTCCCTCCGCCTTGTATTTCTTCCTGCTCATTATTTTATTCGCGCTTGATATATTAGCATTCCTAATATATTCGTCGTTTTTATTCTTCGTATCTTATTACCGCCTTCGTTTTTTGTCAGTATTTACAAAATCACTATCCATTCGTATAACGAGACAAAAATTGACGGGTACGCTCTTCTTTTGGATTCTCAAACACTTCCTCAGGTGTTCCCTGCTCAAGTATCTTACCGTCATCCATAAACAGAACTTTGTCCGATACATCTCTTGCAAATGCCATCTCATGCGTTACGATGATCATCGTTGTATTCTGATCTGCAAGTCCTTTGATTACCTTCAGCACTTCACCTGTAAGCTCCGGATCCAGCGCTGAAGTCGGCTCGTCAAAGCACAGAATATCCGGACTAAGTGCAAGTGCACGGGCAATTGCCACACGCTGACACTGTCCTCCGGAAAGCTGATGCGGATAGTTATTCATACGCTCTGAAAGTCCCATCTGATCTAAGAGGCGCTTTGCTTCTGCTTCAATCTCTGCGTGAATCTCCTTCTTGCGCGCCTTATAATCCGGCTGGCTTTTTGCAAGAAGTTCCTTTGCAAGCATTACATTTCCAAGTGCTGTATACTGTGGAAACAGGTTAAAAGACTGGAACACAAGTCCAAAATGCAGTCTCTTCTTACGGATCTCACTCTCCTGTTTTGTTACAGGATTTGTGGCATCAAACAATAATTCATCATTTACACGGATCACGCCCTTATCCGGTGTCTCCAGAAAATTCAGACAGCGCAGAAGTGTTGTCTTTCCACTTCCCGAGGAACCGATCAATGAAAGTACCTGTCCACGCTCCAATGAAAAGCTGATATCTTTCAATACTTCTGTCCGTCCGAATGTTTTATTAATATGTTCTACTTCAAGTATTGCCATTTATCTCTTCCTCCCCATTTAATTAAAATATTCCAGTTTCTTCTCAAGCTTTCCAAGAAGGACTGTCAGAATACCATTGAAGATCAGATAATAAAAGGCTGTAAAGAACATCGGCCAGATTGCACCTGAGATTCCCTGGGAACCTTTCAGGAATGCCTGACCTGCCCAGATGATCTCCTGCAGTGCGATGATACGTGCAAGAGAAGTATCTTTTACAAGCGTAATGATCTCATTTGACATCGGTGGAACAATTCTCTTCACCATCTGAAGCAGCTTAATCTTAAAGAAGATCTGATGCTTTGTCATACCAAGGACAAGTCCTGCCTCTGTCTGTCCCTGTGGGATACCCTGGATTCCTCCGCGGTAGATTACAGAGAAATAACATGCATAGTTAAAGATAAATGCAACCGAAGCCGCAAGAAATCTTCCACTTTCTCCTCCACCCCAGATTGGGTTTCCCAGGACCAGTCCCGGGAAATAGTAAATGATCAGCATCTGGATCATAAGCGGTGTACCACGTACGATCCAGACAATGATATTCGTAATATAACTCAACGGTTTAAAATGTGACATTGATCCAAATGCAATGACCAGTCCTAACGGAATAGCCCCAAGAAGCGTTGCAAAAAACAGCTTCAGTGTCTGTAAAAATCCCACATTCAGCGAGTGGATAACGATTGGAAATTGTTCCATTATAAGTTCCATTTTATTAAAGCTCCATCCTAAATTTATTTTTCGATCAATGCAGCCTGTACTTTATAAGTCTCAGCACATTTCTTCATTGATCCATCTTCCATACTCTTTTTAAAGTAATCATTCAGAGCTGCTGCAAGATCAGATCCTTTACGGAATCCAACACCATACTCTTCATTGTTCAGACTTATTGTGTAAGTAAGATCTGCATAACCTGTTCCTTCTCCGATCATAGCTGCTGCCATCAAAGCGTCAATTGCAGCTGCATCTGAATTTCCTGAAGCAACTTCCATCAACGCATCTGCCTGTGATGAAACAGCTGTATACTGAGCACCGATTCTGTTTACCTGCTCTTCTCCTGCACTTCCTGCTTCTACTGCAAAGGTTAAATCTTTCACACTATCCTCATCCTGATACTTATCAGCTTTGTCAGCCGGTACAACTACAACCTGTGCATTATTCATATAAGCATCTGTACATTCCATGGAACTTTCCACTTCATCTGTCAGTGTCATACCATTCCATACACAGTCGATTGACTTTCCATCAAGCTCAAGTACTTTATTATCCCAGTCAATCTCAACAAACTCCGCTTTAACTCCGATGCTCTCTGCAAATGCTTTCGCCATATCTGCATCGAATCCGATCCACTCACCATTATCATCTTTATAATCCATCGGTTCAAAGTCAGTAACACCGACTACAAGTGTTCCTTTATCTTTCACATAGTCAAGGTCACTTTCTGTTGATTCTGATTTCTTCTCATCGCTCTTTGTATCAGAAGCTCCTGATCCGCATCCTGCTAACATAGAAACTGCAAGTCCTGCACACAATAACACACTTAATACTTTTCTTTTCATAATAATACCCTCCATCATCGAGTTTGGCTTTTATTCTCTACCAATGAGTCACTGTACTACGGTAAAGTTACTGTTGTATTCTACCATAGCATATGTTATATGTCAAACCCCAAAAGGTGTTACTGTTCACACGATGTGCGACCAGCAACGCATCCTCCGTGTCAATCAGCGGAGTGATTGACACGGGAGTGAACAGTAACCAAAAGGTACAGAACAATGCAGCTGCTCATAGATTCTGTGAACAGCTGCATAAAAAGTCTGTATTATGTATGATTTCTTCTATGTTTCCTCTTCCACTTCTCCAAAAGTACTTCATTTGGCTCAATCTGAAGATTCTGTTTCACTTCGTCCATCTCGCTTCTCATCTGCGCGTTCACTTCCTGATATTCGCTGTGCTTTGTAAGCAGAATGTGAAATTCTTCCAGTGACATATACTTATAAGATGCATACAGATATGGTTTTAACAGTTCTTTATCTTCGCAGATCTGATAAGCTCTGTCATACATTTTAGCTGCTTCCTGATAAAGGAACAGCCGTCCATATGCCGCCCCCAGACATGCATAGATCTTTCCATAAAATTTTTCATCTACGCTTTCATCTTTTTCCTGATTCAGAATCTCCTGATAGACAATGATCGCCTCTTCAATCTCACCGCTTTCGAGAAGATTATCTCCTTTATACTTCTTTCTCTCTACATCTTTCTGATTTTTCAAATGTTCCAACACATTCTGTATACGTATCATCTCAGACTCTTTGTAGATCTTTGAATCTTTCAGAATCGTAAGTACAAACTTCTCAACCGAGCCTCTCATGCGCATCACATCACGAAGCTGGTCTGCAAGTTCTTTCATTCCGATTTCTTCTTCAATCCAGCTGCAAAGCGGTTCATTCATGATTGTATAATCAATCAGATATAAATTATTACACAGATAGTAACACAATTCTTCTATCGTAAAGATCCTGCAGTGGATCCTGGAAATCTCATAAGGATGTGCCGCGTGTCTGTCATGACAAAGAATTAAATTTCCCATCGTTACCTCCTAAATGTATCACCTTTTCCTCCCGGAAATCTGTTGGGAGGAAGAAATCTCCGAATCCAACATCCCGTACTGTAATCTTGCAGGTTTTTTCATCCAGAAACATGGTTTCTATCTGAAGTCGTGTGGAATACTCTGCTCTTTTCGGAAGCTTATCCAAAGAAATCTTCTCTGTCTTAAGTGTTCCCTGAACCAGTGATTCAATGTGAAATTCTATCTCTTCTCCCTCTTCCAGAATCACTTCCCACTGATTATTAGACTCGTACCAGTGCGCTCCCCAGGAAACTAACGGATACCACATCTCCTGGCCATCAACACGCATGTTAACTGTAATCTGATCTGTCAGTTTGTCATCTGAAAGATAAACCGGATTTTCAATATGCATGTATAGTTTTCTGTATGCAGTGTAGCATGCTCCTTTACTATACAGATTATTTCCGATAAATGCTCTTCTTCCATTACAAAGCACTCTCAATGACTTCGGATACCAGTTGTTCTCAAATCCTTCTCCTGTCAGAAAGACGGAAGACACAATTCTCTTATCAAACACACTCTGTATAAATTTGCAGAACATCGCATCCGCCTCTTTTGCCTTATCCTCGTTTAAAACCGGATAAACCAGCGCCAATTCCTTCATGTGTGCATTCGCAACTTCATCTACTGTGACAAATGTAGTCTTTCCACCACCAAGTCCCGGCTTCAGTCTGCGCAGCATATAGGCTTTGATCTCATTCCGGTCACAGCAGAACAGTGCTGCGTCATACTGCCAGAGTTCTTTCGGCTGATAGAAGAGATAATTACAAAAGCTCTCTTTATAATCCTGAATAAAGATATGTCTTTTATCAATATTCATCCGGACTGCGATTCTGCGGAGCATCTGCGCCAGTTCTTCTGTAAGAACCGGTACACTGAACACAATTCCGTCAATTTTTGGAAATGACTGCAGAGACATCTGGATAAACTGTGAAAGCAGCCAGACTGCGTCATATGTCTCATCTCCAAATTCAATTTTTTCATCCGCAAGACTTCTTGAGAGCAGACGGGCAACTGTAAATCCTTCTTTCAGCGTTGCAAGACGTTTCGCCTCTTTTCCATATGCCCATGTATCTCTTAGTTTTCCAATAATCAAAGGAATCTGGAAATTATCTGAGTCAACTTCCAGGGTCTGAGGTTCCATCTCTTTGTCATTATAAAAACTGATCTGGCATGTCTTTTCATTTATCTCATATCCAATTATACTTCCCTGTCCCATGAAAAGATTTCCTCCTTAATATTGTATGAACATATGTGATGCGACTGCATCTTCCAGTGCATACTGCTTCATCTTCTTCTCTCGTTCTTCCGGATCTTCTTCCAGAATAATATCATTGAGTCTTCCGTATCTTCCCGGCTCACCCTTTTCTACCGTGTGCTCGCAGACCTCTTTCTCACTTCTGTAAGAATTTCCGTCAATTGTTTCTTTAAAATAATAAATCAGACGTTCATTAGAGAACAACACGAATTTCTTCACATACAAATTCTCGTACATCGGTGTCAGAAGCTCTGTCGCGTAATCCGAGACTCCATTTTCACCTTTCTGTAACTGATAATATAGCATGACACGACTGTCTTTCTGTCCTTTATATTCAACAAGCGTTTTGTCCCACAGTTGGAATTCAATCAGCCACTCCTTGTCATATTTAAGGAAAAACGGAAAATAAATCTGTCTTCCGCAAAGCTCCTGCATGAACTTTTTCAGTGTCTTCCTGAGACTTGTTTCATATTCCTGATCGGAATAGTATTTCAAAACTGCAATCATACAAATATCGATTGTTGTTTCACCCTTCTCAGCTTCCCTGCAGATAATATCAATTACAGATTTCTCAATCTTACGTGCTTCTACCACATATTCTCTGGAAACATATGCCAGATAAGCCTGCTGGAGCCGGAAGTATGCACCTTCATCATAATAAGCTTCAAATACTTTTGTCTCCTGGAATAATTCCTCAGAAAAGAGCATCTGTGTAATGATCCGTTCTGCCAGTTTATGCGTATGGACTTCATACTCTCTGGCAACTTTCCACAGCTCCTTCATCTCCTGTGTTGCTCCACAGTAGAAGTTTGCCAAATAAGTAAGAATCACTTTGTCATACTGTTTTTTCTTAAATAAGTCATAACAAACATAAGTCAGGAAATCATCATTCTCATAATTCGTCTCACGAATTGTCTTACTGCACAGTACCTGGATCTCGTCCTCCGGGAAATTCTCCAATCCTTTTTCTTTTACGATTTCCAGAGTCAGCTCTTCCTCTTCCTCAAGCGCTTTACTTCTGTTCAGACTATTTGCATACTTTCTGCAGATATCCATATATCTCAGTTCATAAAACAGTCTTTTGCTCTCATATGGAATCGAATCCGTATAATGTCTTCCGTCTTTTGCTTCCCAGACAATACGGTCGGTCTTTGCATACAAAAATACTCTGGCACCATTCTCAGTATAAGCTGCCTTCTGTGTAATGGTTCCATCTGCTGCAATCACATGAACAAATTTCATGTTCGGTACCTTTGTTGTGATCCAATAAGCATGACACACATCATAAAGAGCACGGATCCTGTCCTGACTCATATCTGTCTCTACAAGAAATCGTTTATAGATGATCCGCAGATCTTCATCTATATTTCTCTTCTCCAGCTGATTCCATGTGAATTCTTCCATCTCATCTCTGTAATGTGCATAAATCTCACTTGTCTCATCTTCATAAGTGATCAGGTTTGCATACAAAAATGCACATTTCTTATAATCCAGAGAATTTCCATGCATAAAATACAAATATACAGAGCGTGGAAGCTGCTTATGGAACTCTTCCGGTCTCGCTGCCGCCATATAATACTCATAGAGCTGTGCAATTTTCAATTCTGCTTCTACTGCTTTCTCATACCAGTGGAAATAAACAGATTCGGTTCTGCTTCCTTTTATAAGCAATGTACAGATGGACGTCAGTATCATTGCTTCATCATACATCTCATAACACTTCACAAGTACATCATACAGATGTTTATCAAAATTCTTCATCTGACTTGCCAGATTCGCTGTATACAATGCAAGTTCCTTCGTCATCAGTTTATACTTCACACCAAAAAGCAGAACCTGCACTTCAAACTGTCCGAGTTTCTTAAGCGTCGAACTCTTCTCTTTAAAACAGCGGAATGCCTGAAGATAAAACCACAAACTATGAGACTTGTATTCCACAAACTGTTTCTCAAGTACATTCAGTCTTTCACTGTAAATTTTATATTCCGAATCAACCTCGATCAGCATACAAAGAATCCGCCAGCTGTCCGGATGCTTCATAAAGGAACGTGAAAGTTCTTCTGCCACTCTTCTCTGCCCAACTGAATCGTTACTCAGCTTTGTCGTCAGATAAAGGTAATAGGAACTCAATTCAACATCCTTGCCGATTGCAAAACGATTGTAGTTATAAGACTCCAAAAGCCATTTTGCCTCATCCATCCGATTACCCAAAATGCAGATATGTGCCTGGGCAAGAAGGTAAAATTCATTACGTTCATCCACCTCGCGAAGATGTGAAATCTTCTTAACAGAAGCCTCTGTCCAATCTTCCAGTGACATCTTGCCACCTTCATATTTCAGATAATCTTTCAGGATTCCATTAAACTCTTTTTCATTTGCACGGTGTTCCTCATCTCTGCAGATGTCCTTTTCCACTACGACTTCATAACTCAGTGTCTCATATGGGGTTTCCAGAATAATCCTTCCGAAGTTGCTTCCTCTGTGAAGCTTATCCAGGGAAATCCCATATTCCAGCCGATAGGCATTCCCTATAAATTCATCTGTTGTCAGATGTCTGTGATCAACAGAAAGGAAATCGCCTTCTGTTCTTACATCGATCTCCAGATATCCCCATGTATTTTTCTTCACAGTAAAAGTTTCTTTCCTGTCTTCTGCAAGAGAGATAAAAGCACGGCGCTCTTCTTCCAATGTAAGAAAAATCTTCTCTTTCTGCTTGCAGCCCACCAGAAATTCCTCAAGGGCATGCTGATCCAGTTCCCATTTACGCATGTTATTATAAAGTGCCTTGATCCTCGTGTCTTCATACTTAAGAATCTCAAAAAAGTCTCTGGACCGGAACAGCTTCACTGCCTCAGCCGCATCACGATATGTAAGCTTCTTAAAATCTTCCAGACTCTGGACTTTTCCATACCGGGTCATAACGAACGGCTTCTCGATAATTGCAGTAAATGCAATATCATATTCACCGCCATTGCATACAATCGTAAACTTTCCGTGTTCAACATGTCCCGGCACAAGTCCTCTTCCGTCATATGTATAATAGATATTTACCGGATTCCCATCAAAGCCCTGCTCTGCACACTGTACACGATAGGAAGAAGGATAGACAAGTCCGCGTATTGTCCCTTCTCCTTCATTCTGCAGAGAAAAGCTTCCCTCATATTTCTCTCCTTCTCCGACACGCATCGTAATGTGGGTCTCAGGGAAAATAATTTCCGGCTGCGGGATGTGAAAATCCCCCTTTGCAAAACGTTTGATCTTATTCTTCAAATCCGTCACCTACTCAAATTCTTAATCATCCATAAGTCGGTTTTAGCAACTACTAAAAACGCTACTATAAATTATATCATTAGTTTATACGTTCTTGCAATGGGGGATTGAATAAAGTTTTACATCCATTTTTTGCCTGTTTTTCCTTCTTAAATTTCTGCGGATTTTGGATACATTTTTACTGATAAAATTTTATCATTGGATACAAGTAAGTAAAACCGAGACAAAACGAACAGAACGTGTTATAATTAATTTTATCTGAATGTTATTTCTACAAAGGAGGACTTCATTATGAAATTAGTAATTACTATGAGCCGTCGTTTCGGTACCGGAGCCAGCATTATTGCTGAAGAGCTTTCGAAACGGCTTGATATTCCGGTCTATGACAAGGCCTATATAGAAGAAGAGCTTTCTGATCACAAATACGAAAGTGAAGCTGAAGCGATCCGGAAACTGGCGGAAAAACCTTGCATTATCCTTGGACGATGTGCCTCAGATATTCTGAAGGACCGGATGAATGTGTTAAATATCTACGTGAGTGCCGCCAAAGAGGACCGCATTCAGAGAATCATGAAAAAAGAACATCTTGATCATGATGCCGCAAAAGAAAAGGTAGAGCATACAGATGAAGAGCGTGCTGCTTATTATTATGAACACACCGGCAAGACCTGGGGTGATGTGAATGATTATCACATGATCCTTGACACTTCCGAACTCGGTGTTGAAAACTGTGCCGATATTCTGATGCATTATTTCGAAAAACTGGAATATATTTAAATTTTCATAAAAGCGTGGATTTTAATCTGCCCATTACATTCCTAATATATAAAAAACAGGGACAAAAACTTGTTGGTTTTCACAACGTTTTTGTCCCTGTTTTTTAGTTCTGACTGTCTGAAGTATCTGTTGTATCTGACGTTTTGATTGTCACGCCCTGTTTTTCAAAACTGATCTTCTTCCATACTTTTTTCTCTTCTTTGATTTTTGTATCCTTTTTCCACTGTTCCAGAAGTGAATCATACTGTTCCTGTTTTCTCTCGCTTACAATACTTTCCTTTTTACTGTCTGTCGCCTCTCTGTCCAAAAGACTTGTAAGCTTTGCAATATAAATTCCATTCTCTGTCTCGATAATATCTGTGACGTCGCCTTCATTCGTCAACGCATCCGCTGCTGCGATCAGATCCTTATCCGGACTTGTGCTTTCAGAGTCGAATGTAGCTGTCTGGGCTGTAAGTCCTGCTGCTGATGCAACAGTCTCCATATCTTCTCCACCCTTTAAACGATCATCAAATGCCTGTGCAGTCGTCTTTAAAGCTTCTTTCTCATCATCTGATAATGTCTTGGATTCTCCTGAATCGTCTGTTGTTGTATAAGAAAACAAAAGATATTGCATACTCTTCTGTGCTGCATCTTCATCCGATACATTCTCATCCACACCAGCTTCCATCGCTGTTTCCATCTTATTCGAAATCGTCATCAGTTCAAGGACTTTAACAACTTCCTCCTCATCTCCTGATACCACTTTCTTCACATCATCCGAATTATCTTCACCGAATTTTGCTGCCGCGTCTTTAATCGCCTGCTGCTCTTCCTCTGTCAGTGCAACATCATAATCAGATGCATGCTGTGAAACAAGATACATATTCTCCAGATTCTCAAGAATACTCTTCTTTGTCTGCTCCTCATATGTCTGATCGTCTGATACTTCCTTTGCCCACATCTCTTCTGCTGTTGTTCCCATCATACTCGCATAATAGGTCTCATACTGGGCCTGCTGCAATCTTGCATAAAAATTCGCAACCCCAAGTGTAATCTTCTCATCACCGACTGTTGCAACTGTCTCATCTGTATTTATTGTTCCACATCCCGTTAAAGATGTTGCTGCCAATGTTCCTGCCACTGCAAGCACTGCCAGCCTTTTTGCCAAACGTGCCATCTGGTAAATCCTCCTCTTTTTACGTATTCACTTACGCAGCCATACTACCGCTCATTATATCGTGTTTTTTGTTCCATCACAACCCCAAACACAGAATCTCCTCAACTTCCCTGATCTAATCGAAGTTCACGAATGCTCTCTACAATTTCTCTTAGCATTTGCAGAACATTTTCCCCTTTCTCTTTTCCGCTTCTTCCTTTCTTTTGATAAAGGAAATACGGGACTGCTTCTGCTTTGAATGTCATATTATTTCCATATTTCTTTAAAAGTGCCGGGATTTTTGCCGGATCCAGATTTGCTTTTTCATATAAGACAAATTTATAATCCCTTCCCTTTTGTTCGATCGCTGTAATATATGCAGAATGTGCAAGACTCTTAAGCGCTGCGATATGAAGAAGCTGCTGTACCTTTTTCGGAATATCTCCAAAACGATCGATCAGCTCTTCTGTCATATCATCCATCTCTTCCTCTGTCTCAATTGCTGCAATCCTCTTATAAATATCCAGTTTCTGATACTCGTTTTTAATATAAGATTCCGGTATAAATGCATCTATATTAAGATCAATCGTTGTATTATAGTCAGCCTCTTCTTTTTCGCCTTTCAACCGACTGACAGCCTCATTAAGCATCTTACAATACAGATCATATCCTACTGCCGCCATATGGCCGCTTTGTGACTCCCCAAGAAGATTCCCTGCACCACGGATCTCAAGGTCACGCATCGCAATCTTGAATCCTGATCCGAGATCTGTAAATTCACGGATTGCAGCCAGTCTCTTCTCTGCAACTTCTTTAAGCATCTTGTCTCTTTGATACAACAGAAATGCGTATGCCATTCGATTGGACCGTCCAACTCTTCCACGCAGCTGATACAGCTGTGATAATCCAAACCTGTCTGCATCCTGTATGATCATCGTATTCGCATTTGCGATATCCAGTCCTGTTTCGATAATCGTTGTCGATACAAGTACATCAATATCACCATTGATAAAATCATACATAATATCTTCCAACTGATGTTCACTCATCTGTCCATGCGCATAAGCCACCCTTGCATCCGGCACCAGCTTCTGCACATGAAGTGCCACATCTGCAATGCTTTCCACTCTGTTATAGACATAATAGACCTGTCCGCCTCTGGCAAGCTCACGCTCCATTGCCTCACGGACCATCTCATCATTATATTCCATTACATACGTCTGTATCGGCATACGATCCATTGGTGCTTCCTCAAGCACACTCATATCTCGGATTCCGATCAGACTCATATGAAGTGTTCTTGGAATCGGTGTTGCTGTCAGTGTCAACACATCTATATTTTCTCTCATTTTTTTGATTTTTTCCTTATGTGTAACACCAAAACGCTGTTCTTCATCTATGATCAGAAGTCCTAAATCTTTATACCCCACATCCTTTGAAAGCACTCTGTGTGTTCCGATCACGATATCAACCAGACCTTTTTTCAAATCCTCCACTGTTTTTTTCTGCTGCGCCTGTGTCCGAAAACGGCTCATCAGATCAACACGCACAGGAAAATCTTTGAACCTTTGGATAAATGTATTGTAGTGCTGCTGTGCAAGAATCGTTGTAGGCACAAGATAAACAACCTGTTTGCCTTCCTGCACTGCCTTAAAAGCTGCTCTTATCGCAATTTCTGTTTTACCGTACCCTACATCTCCGCAAATCAGCCGATCCATGATCTTCGTGCTTTCCATATCCTTCTTTGTATCTTCAATTGCACGAAGCTGATCTTCGGTTTCTTCAAACGGAAACATTTCCTCAAACTCTCTCTGCCAGACAGTATCCGGTCCATATACATAACCATCCGTCTGCTGGCGCGTTGCATAGAGCTTCACAAGGTCTTTTGCGATTAACTGAACTGCTTTTTTCACCTGTCCTTTTGTCTTTTTCCACTGCGGTGTTCCAAGCTTGTTCAATTTTGGCGGCTTTGCGTCTGCTCCGGCATATTTCTGGATCAGATCCAGCTGTGTTGCCAGAATATAGAGAATTCCTCCGTCTGCATAGGAAATCTTCATATAATCACGAGTGACAGCATCTACTTCGATCTTCTCAATCCCCTGATAAATTCCAAGTCCATGGTTCTCATGTACCACATAATCTCCCGGTTTAAGTTCAGCAAATTCCTGGATCTTTTTTCCTTCATAAGATTTTCTTTTCTTTTTTTTCTTTTTCTTACCAAAAATATCTGATTCTGAGATAACCGTAAACTTTAACATCGGGTATTCATAGCCCTCTGCAATGTAACCACAGGTTACCATAATCTCTCCCGGATTCACCTGTCGTTCCATCTCTTCACTATAAAAACTGCTCAGGTCATAATCCCTGAGATCTTCCGCCAGACGTTTTGCTCTTGTTCTCGAACCCGAAACAAGGATCACGCGATACCCTGTTCTTTTCAGTTTCTTCAAATCCCGTGTGAGAAGTTCAAAACTGTTATTATACGGATTCACAGTTTTAACCTGCAGACTGTAGACAGACCTTACTTTAAACATTCCACATTTTGATTCCAACATGGTAAATGCAATTCCATAATACTTGTTCATCTTTCCAATTATATGATCTGTCTGTTCCACACGGATCGGAATCTTATCTGCCTCCATACCGGCTTCTTCTCTGCTCTCCAGACTGTGAAAATACTCCTTTTCCACAATCTCGGCAGATTCTTGAAGACGTATCGGTTCATCCAGAAACAATATTGTTTCCTCTACAGGAAAGTATGATAAAAAGCTGTCTGTTTCCATCTGTTTCCAGTTCTCAGTTGCCGGATAGATTTCTATTTCCTGTAGATTCTCTGTCGATCTCTGACTTTCCACATCAAATCTTCTAATAGAATCAACTTCATCTCCCCACAATTCAATCCTGACCGGACTCTCCTCTGTCAGCGGAAATACATCCAGAATTCCACCTCTGACCGCAAACTGTCCCGGACTTTCAATCTGACTTTCCCTTGCATATCCTAATATTGAAAGATCTTCCTGTAATTTCTGAAAATCCAGTGTCACCTCCGCACGGATCCTGATCCTGTTCCCACACAGTTCTTCTTTCGATGGAAGCCCGTCCAGAAATGCATCCATTGTTGTAACTACGGTAACTGCTTCCTGTTCTTTCTTTTCTGCAACTGCGCGCAATACTTCCATACGTCTTCCTGTCAGAAATGCACCCTTAATATCTGCATGATAAAACAAAAGATCTCTTGCCGGATAAAACCATACATTTTCCTCCAGTACACGCCATTCTTCATAAGCCTGCTTTGCTTTTTCTTCACTGGAAAAAACGATGACTCTGTACTCAAAGCCATCGCTCAGTGCTTTCGCAAGATGTATCTTCTGTGAATTCACACATCCTGCAATTTGCAGGAAACCCGTTTTCTTTCTTCTCGAACTGACAATCTCCTGATAATCAGCCAGTTCTTTTAATGGTTCTAAAAAAGCCTGCATCTCTACTCGTCCTTCTTTTTACGATTATATTCATTCATCGCTTCGCTCATCTGGTCACTTACGATCAGTTCTACCGCTTTTACCGCATTATCATAACCTTCGCTCATCAGTTCCTGTTCCGCCTTAGAAAAATGTCCTAAAACATAATCTGCAAGATCATACTTCGGTGGTTTTTCTCCAACTCCTACTTTTATTCTCGGAAAAACCTGTCCCCCAAGATGTGCAATAATATTTTTTATTCCATTATGCCCACCTGCGCTTCCTTTTGCGCGGATTCTCAGTTGTCCCACTCCCAGACTGATATCATCATAAATCACGAGCAGTTCTGTCTCCGGATCTACTTTATAATAATCAATCACGCTCCGGATGCTCTCACCACTAAGATTCATATATGTCTGTGGCTTGACTAAAATCACTTTCTGCCCTGCGATCATGCCCTTTCCGATCAAAGCACGATGTTTCTCCGTAGTTACATCTATATTATATCTCTCAGAAAGCCGGTCTATAACATCAAACCCGACATTATGTCTTGTTCCTTCGTATTCTTTCGTCGGATTTCCCAGTCCTGCTATAATATACATCTTCTTCTTCCTTTCCCGAATACATTCTGCATTTGTAACCTTTATTTTACCGCATATTCGAATATTTGTCATGCATATTTGCTCTGCAAATACATAAATTGTATAAAAAGGAGGGTACTTATGAAATCAAAAACAAAGATCATTGTCCTTCATATGAAAGAAATCGTCTATACTGTTATTTTTGCTGTTCTTGGCATTCTTCTGATCCTTCTTCTGATCCTTATGTTCCATCCCAAAGAGCAGTCTCCAGAACCCGATCCGCAATGCTGCATTATTGAAAACAATATTCCTTCGTAACTCACTCAAAATACAGCTTTCCGGATTTGTGCAGCAAAAAAGCCACAGTCCATCATACCTGCGGCTTTTTCTGTCTTTTCTGTTCTTGTCCTGCTTATCCTTCTACGATCAGATAAGTACCATCCGGCAGTGCAAACACTTCTGATGCCTCTTCTAATTCTTCCTCTGACATCCCGTCTACATCCATACCATTCTCTTCAAAATACTCTCTCACTTCAGCCAGAGATTCTACAACAACTGCCATACAGTCCTCCAGAAAAGCTTCTGCTGCCTCAAGCGTCTCTGCTACCGGCTCATCAAAAAGCTGCTCCTGCTTCTCCAAAAAAGTCTTCAGACACTCTTCATTGTATTCTCCCATTACTTCTCCTCCTGTCTCTTAACAATCTTTCGTATCTCATCTGCTGAATCAACAATACATTCAGCTCCGTCCTCTAAAAGAGCTTCTCTTCCCCGGAATCCCCAGGACACCAGAATCGTCTGCATCTTTGCCGCATGCCCTGTTGCAAGATCCACTTCTGAATCTCCGATGTATGCTGCCTCTTCCGGCAAAACCCCAAATGATCTGGCAATCATCAACGCAGCTGTCGGATCCGGTTTCTTAGGAACTCCATCCTTCTGCCCCTGCACATGGTCAAAAAGTTCTTTTCCAAATACTTCTTCAACAACATGTACAGCCTGTCTGTCAGGCTTGTTTGATAAAACCGCAAGTCTGATTCCTTTCTCTTTCAACTGCTGCAACAGCTGTGGGATTCCTTCGTACGGAGCAACCTTATACATACAATTTGCATCAAATATCCTGGCATATGCTTCCACTGCCTCTTCAAGATGACACAGCTGTGTATCCCCACCTGCCTTTAATGTCCGTTCAAGCAGAACCTTCGCCCCATCTCCAACGAACTGCCGGCACTGTTCCTTTGTGATCTGTGGCATTCCGATTTCTTTCATAGTCTCATTGACTGAATATTCCAGTGAATCCAATGTGTTTGTCAACGTTCCATCCAGATCAAAAATACAAGTCTTTATCATAGCTGCCTCCATACTTTTCCAACGGTTACTTTCCTTCATAACCATCTCTGCTCTTTTCTGTTACTTTCCGTAACATTTTCTTCCCACTTATCATAGTATGAAGTCATAAAAATTTCAATACTTTCTCTCTATTTTCCAAGAAGATATTGTCTCATTGTTTTCAAAGCATTTTTCTCTAAACGGCTCACCTGTGCCTGCGAAATTCCAATTTGTTCCGAAACTTCCATCTGCGTCTTTCCTTCGAAAAATCGTAAGTGGATCAGCAGTCTCTCCCTTTCATTCAGCCGTTCCATCGCAGCCTCTAAAGACAGCTCCTCCACCCAGTTTTCTTCTCTGTTCTTCTTATCGCTGACCTGGTCCATCACATACAGTGCATCCCCACCATCATTATACACCGGTTCCTGAAGGCTCATTGGTGTCTGCACTGCATCCAGTGCATAAACTACTTCTTCTTTTGAAAGTCCAATCTCTTCTGCAATTTCCTGAATGGTAGGTTCTTTCATATTTTTTCGGATATAACCTTCCCTTGTATAAATCACTTTATAAGCTATATCGCGCAATGAACGGCTCACGCGAAGGGAACTGTTATCCCGCAGATACCGGCGGATTTCTCCTATAATCATAGGAACCGCGTAGGTAGAAAACTTCACCTGACGGTCCGGATCAAAGTTATCTACAGCCTTTACAAGTCCCACACATCCTATCTGGAACAAATCATCTGCATTTTCATTACTGCTGTCAAACCTTTTCATCACACTAAGCACCAGGCGAAGATTTCCTTTAATATATTTCTCCCGTGCCTGTCTGTCCCCCTGACGAATCCTGCGAAAAAGCTCCTCCTTCTCCTTTTCCCTGAGAAGTGGGAGCTTTGACGTATTCACTCCACACAGTTCTACCTTATTCACAACCATTGTGAGAAACCTCCTAAGTTTTTTTCTACTTAGAATCATTCTCACTCTTTGAATAAGATATTCCATGAATCTCTAAATTTTATAAAGTTTTAGTCCTTGACAATCAAATATCCCATTTATCCGACAAATTATTAATCTGCGACTCGAATTTTGCTTTGTCTTTATTTGCGAGGCCTTCGTTCTTGTAAATAATATCAAGTAAACGCTTTCCTGCCGCAACAAGACGTTCAAATGCTGCATCTGCTCTGCGCTGTGCCGGTTTTTTCGCTTTCACCGGAATCTTCACACCTTCGCTTAAGATCTCATTTGTCAGGAGATCTGCCTCACTGCATGGAAACGGTGCATAAGCCTGATACCCAAACTTTTCTTCCACCGTCTTTGCGAACTCCTCGGTAACAGTGTCTTCACCATGTACAACAAAAACACGCTGTGGTGCTTCCTCAAACGCTCCAAGCCATTTTAAAAGCCCATTCATATCTGCATGACCACTGATTCCATGAAGACTCTCAATTCTTGCCTTGACTTCAATCGGCTCACCGAACAGCTTCACATTCTTTTCGCCCTCGATCAGTCTGCGTCCTAAAGTGCCCATTGCCTGATATCCAACAAAAAGAATCGTACACTCTTCTCTCCACAAATTGTGCTTCAGATGGTGACGGATACGACCAGCATCGCACATTCCGGAAGCTGAGATGATCACCTTTGGTTTCTCGATAAAATTGATCATCTTAGAATCATCACTTGTTGTTACAGTCTTAAGTCCGTCAAATATAAGTGGATTAATCCCTGCATTAACAAGTGCAAGTGCATCCTCATCAAAACACTCTCTCATATTTTTTGTAAATATCTTCGTTGCCTCAATTGCAAGCGGACTGTCCAGATATACTTCGAAATTCTGATATTCTTTTAATAATTCCTTTTCTTTGATCTCACGTATAAAATAGAGAAGTTCCTGCGTTCTGCCCACCGCAAAGGAAGGAATAACAACATTTCCACCTTTATCAAATGTCTCTTTCAGGATTCTTGTAAAATCTCCCAGATAATCCGGTTTTTCCTGCGTATGCAGCCGGTTACCATACGTAGACTCCATCACAATATAGTCTGCGCTCTCTGTATAAGCCGGGTCTTTAATGATCGGCTGATCCAGATTTCCAATATCTCCGGAAAATACAATCTTCTTTGTCACTCCATCTTCTGTTGCCCAGACTTCAATACTTGCTGATCCAAGCAGATGTCCTACATCTGTAAACCGGATCTGGATCCCCTCACAGATTGTAATGCGTTCCCCATACTGACAAGGCACAAGCAATTCAATCGCATTAAGAGCATCCTGCATCTCATAAACCGGTTCATATTCCGGCTTTCCTGCTCTCCTGCCTTTTCGGTTTCTCCACTCTGCCTCAAATTCCTGGATATGTGCACTGTCACGAAGCATGATATTACACAGATCTGCTGTCGCATAGGTCGTGAAGATCTGCCCTTTAAACCCGTCCTTTGCAAGCTTTGGCAGCATACCGGAATGATCAATATGTGCATGTGTGAGCAATACATAGTCTACTTCTGTTGCGCTGATCGGAAGTCCCGGATTCTCATACAGATCCGGCCCCTGTTCCATACCACAGTCAACCAAAATATTCTTTCCCGCTACCTGCAGAAAATGACAGCTTCCCGTAACCTCATGGGCTGCACCTACAAATGTTAATTTCATACATTCTCAACCCTTTCTGTCCTGTATCTGTTCTTTTCCATTTCAGATACTTTTTCTTTTATTTTAACACTATACAGGAAAATATACATCTTTCTTTTTATTAAATTTTTGTAACTGCTATTCATACCGGACCATTTCCATCCGGAGTCTGTGCATGATTTTCTTTTCCAGTCTTGATATATAAGACTGAGAGATTCCAAGTTGATCCGCGACCTCCTTCTGCGTCATTTCTTTTCCCTCCGGATGATCCAGCCCAAACCTCATACGAACGATTAGTTTTTCTCTTCCCGACAATTTATTCAGGGCACGAAACAGAATCTTTCTTTCCGCTTCATTCTCGAGATCCCGGTAAATCGTATCCTCCTCTGTTCCAAGAATATCTGAAAGAAGCAGTTCATTTCCATCCCAGTCTACATTTAAAGGCTCATCAATAGAAACCTCCATCCTCGTCTTATTGTTTCGTCTCAGATACATTAAAATCTCATTCTCAATACAACGCGAAGCATATGTTGCCAGCTTGATTTTTTTAGATGGATTAAATGTATTGATTGCTTTGATCAGACCGATGGTGCCAATAGAAATCAAATCTTCTACACCGACTCCTGTATTATCAAATTTCTTCGCAATATAAACAACCAGACGCAGGTTATGTTCGATCAGTATCTTTCTTGCCTTCTCATCGCGCTCTGTACCAAGCCATCTTACTACTTCACACTCTTTTTCATTCTCTAACGGCGGTGGGAGTACTTCACTTCCTCCTATGTAATGAATCTCCTGTTGACCACCAAACAGCACCGTTCTGGCATTCGGTACAATCCTTAATTTAAACTTCTCCGGCACAGCCACTTTAACTATCATATAAATTCCTCCCAGTTTCTTTCTTACATCTTCTATTGCGGCACAGTTTTTCTATTCACAGCATCTGCACCTTACAATTCAATATCAGCTGATAACCTTCCTCCCCACTGATCGGTGATTCACTCACACCGATCAACGGAGATTGTATCCATTGCTTTTCCTTTATTTCCACACACATTTTCCTGATCCGGAAAATTTTCATAACACCACTGCCATGAACACTCCGGTATGGAATATACCGGAACTCCATCGGTTCTTTCATCATCTGATGATAAAAACCACAATCCAGCACATGTACCCCTTCACCACTGAGTGGATCTGTCAGGCAATTTCCCGTATCCCTCAATGCATGGACTCTATAACTGTCTGCTTCTGTAAATAAAATCACTTCACAGCACCGTTCCTGCTCCATCTTAAGAACTTTTAAGAACTTCCAGGTCATCAGAATCCCCTGTGAGCTAAGCACCGCAATCCCATAAAACAGACTGATATAATGCAGATAAGGACGAAACATCATCAACGCACCTCCCAGGAATATCCCAAAAAGGTAGAGTAATCCCATTCCTTTGAGTATCTGGAGCATACATTGTTTCCCATTTTTCATCCAAAGCATACAAAACGGAATCACAAGATAAAAGGCTATATTTTTCACCCAGACGGGAACGGATACAACCACCATCAGACAAGTCAACGCACTTCCAAGGAATGCTCCTGACAGAACTCTTTTAAAACTATATTTTCCGCCCAAAATCCGTTCTGTCACGAAAAGCAACAGGCTATCCATCATGAAATTTTCCAGAAAAAAAAGATCTATGTACAACTCATAGTGCATATTCCACCTTCCTTTTCATTTCGAGTTATCCTCGATACCATATCAAATTATAGAATTTACTCTTTGGAAATTTTGTCAGATACTGACAGTAAAACTAAAAGAAAATAGAAGAATTTCTGACATCCTTCGACATAAAAGAAAAACGGCCTGATACTTCAGACCGTTTCATCATTTTATTCAATTCGATTATTTCTTAAAGAAATCCGGAATCTTAATAGACTGCTCTCTTACTCCGCCAGTTGTTGATCTTGGCTGCAGTGTTGGCATTGTACCACCCTGCGGTCTTACTGTTGATGTCTGAGCTGTTCTCTGTGCTGTATAGTCATAAGATGGTCTTACATGACTTTCTGCACCATTCGGAAGAATAGAACTTGTCTTCTGCTGTCCTTCCAGTCTTGCTTTCAGCTTGGATGCGCTTCCGCCTACATTATGTAAGCCTGTAGCAATAACTGTGATCGTACATTCATCAGACTTCGTATCATCATACATAGCACCAAAGATGATACTTGCACTTTCTCCTGCAAGCTCCTGTACATAATCAGCTGCATCAGAAGCATCCATAAGTGTAATGTCTCCTGATACATTAACAATAACATTAGATGCACCTGTGATAGTTGTCTCAAGCAGCGGACTTGCAACAGCCTGCTTAACTGCTTCAAGCGCCTTATCATCTCCGCGTCCTGAACCAATACCGATATGTGCAATGCCTTTATCCTTCATAACTGTCTGGATATCAGCAAAGTCAAGGTTGATCAGAGATGGTACATTGATCAGGTCTGTGATACCCTGGATACCCTGCTGAAGAACCTCGTCAGCCTTCTTCAAGGCTTCCGGCATAGTAGTACGTCTGTCTACAACTTCAAGCAGTTTGTCATTCGGGATAACGATGATCGTATCAACGTTCTCCTTCAATTTATCAATACCATTGATTGCATTCTGCATTCTTGTCTTGGATTCGAAACGGAAAGGCTTTGTGACAACTCCTACTGTCAGAGCGCCCTGCTCTTTCGCGATTCTTGCGATAACCGGAGCAGCACCTGTTCCAGTTCCGCCTCCCATACCGCAGGTAACAAATACCATGTCTGCACCTTTTAATGCAGCCTGGATCTCCTCAGCGCTTTCTTCTGCTGCCTTCTCTCCCATCTCAGGCTGTGCACCAGCACCAAGTCCTTTTGTCAGTTTTTCACCGATCTGCATGAGTGTCGGTGCTTTACACAGCTGTAATGCCTGTTTATCTGTATTCACAGCTATGAATTCTACGCCTGCAATCTGTTCGTCAATCATTCGGTTCACAGCATTGTTACCGCCTCCGCCGACTCCGACAACAATAATTCTTGCAGCCGCTTCAGATTCGTTGGTTTTAATTTCTAACAAGAGTAGTTCCTCCTTTGTCGTCTTATTAATTCTTATATACATCCCTTATTTTAATTGAACGATACAATTCAATAAGTATATAATAAAGTCTTTTCCGTAAATAATCAATAGATTTTTTCTTATTTTTGGTTTTTTTCCAACAATTCAGCTTCAAGACTGAGGTGTAAAGTTAATTGATGCTGAATCTGCTTCATAATTCTCTAGATGAAGTACCCCCGCCTGATCCGGATACTGTTCCTTCAGCTTCTCAAGGATCGGTTTGATCTGTGCAATCCTGAGCTCATATTCTTTATTCCCAAGTAAAACTTCTACTGTTCCAAAATATAATACAACACTCTGTTCATTCTCATATACGAGTTTATCCGGTGTAAGTGAATATTTCACCAGATACTTTGAAGCCTCTGCAATCAGGGTAAATGCACTGTCGTCTTCCACAGGAATCTTTTTCCCGATCTCTACTTTCGATGTATCAAAAGAAAGTCCTTCCACATAAGGCACCCCTGTAAAAGTTTTCTTGCTTTCAAAAAGTGCTGTTCCCTTCCGGTCAAAATATAAATTTGTATCATTGAAAGAAACATAACCGGATTTTTCCTTTTCTTTCACCTGTACAACAAGCGTCCATGGATTTTCAAATGTCAGCTTCATTTCTTCCACAACTGACGGAACTTCTGCGTCTGTATAATTATATTTCCAGAACAAATACACTGTATTCACAGAGAGTTTATCTTTCTTAAGCCAGCTGATGATTGAATTCTCTCCGTAGTATTCATTTCCCTTCACTTTTATACTGCGCGTCTGAAACAGTAGAACAAATACTGCGAGCAACAGTAATACTACAATAAACCGGAACATCCCTCTCTTCTTTTTCTTCTTTTTTTTCATTGATCAGATTCCTTCCTCTGTTCATGTTTTCCATACCCGGATCCCATCTGTATGAAATACGGGCAACTCTATTGTATCAAACGGGATATGCTCAGGACAAGTCCCATTTCCAAAAGCAGAAAAACAACTGACGTTCCACCATAACTGATAAACGGAAGTGTGATTCCTGTATTCGGTATGGAATTTGTGACAACCGCAATATTTAATATTACCTGAATCATCATATGTGCCATGGCTCCCACTGCAATCAAAGCACCAAAAAGATCCGGTGCGTGTGTTGCAATCACAAAAAATCTCCAGATCAAAACCAGAAACAGTACAATGATAGTCCCCGCACCAACAAGCCCTAATTCTTCACAGACAATAGAAAAAATCATATCATTCTGTGCTTCCGGCAGGAATCCCAGTTTTTGCACACTGTTTCCCAGTCCACGGCCAAACATTCCTCCGCTTCCGATTGCATAAAGTCCTTGCAATGTCTGATATCCTTTTTCATACTTCTCCGGATCTCGCCAGATTGCAAGCCGCTCCAGCCGATAGCTTTCCAACGCAAGGAAAATCCCCAAAAATCCAACTCCTGATACAGCCATCCATATAAACTGCGCATATCTGGGACTTGCAACAAAGATCAATGTAACCGCAATTCCAAGGATAATGATCGCTGTGCTCAGATTGCTTGCTCCTACCAGACCGACAATCGGCAGGATTGAAAGCATCATACCGGACATTGTCCGAAGCTTTGATATTTTCTTCACATTCCGGTCGATCAGCCAGGCCAGAAACAAGATCACCGCTACTTTAGCAAACTCTGATGGCTGAAAAGAAAACGGACCCAAAGACAGCCATCTTTTGGATCCGTTATATTCTTTTCCGAACGCCATGACAGCAATGGATAAACCGATTGCAGCCAGATATCCCGGCACAGCAAGTGGAATCCATCTGTGATAATCAATTCCTGCGATCCATAGCATCCCTGCCATTCCAAGAACTGTAGCCAGTCCCTGCTTCTTCAGATAATAATAAGAATCATGAAACTTCACCCTGCCATTATATGCACTTGTACTGGTCAGAAGGATCAGACCAACCAGTACGAGAATCAGCACCGTTACAAGCAGTGTATCATCATACGTGTGCCTTTTTGCAGGACGTTTCAATACAGCTCACTCCTTACAGATCATTCACAAGCTCTTTAAACTTATCTCCACGTTCTTCATAATTCTTAAACATTCCCCAGCTTGCGCATGCAGGGGAAAGAAGTACTGCATCTCCCGGCTGTGCATTCTCTACACATTTTGCAAATGCTTCCTCAAATGTATCCGCCATCACAATATCTTCAAATCCATGCGCCCTGGCTGTCTCTGCGATCTTGTCGCGTGTCGCGCCAAGAAGTACTAATTTCTTTACTTTTCCATCAAAGGAATCGATCCATTCATCATAAGCAGAATCCTTATCATAACCTCCACCAATCAGAACCGTCGGGCGATTCATCGCCTGAATTCCCTTAATAGCAGCATCCGGGTTTGTACCCTTGGAATCATTATAATATACAACCCCATTCTTCTCTGCCACATATTCAATACGATGTTCAACCCCCTGGAACTCTTTCAGCGTTTTGCGGATCACATCTACCGGGACTCCATATGCTGCTGCCATTCCGGCTGCTGCCATCGCATTCTCATGATTGTGCGTTCCAAGAATATTCAATTCATCTATATGGCATACCGGTGTCTTCTCTCCGTTCATTGCAAGAACGATCTGACCGTTTTCCAGATAGATTCCTTCTTCTAATATACGCTGACTGCTGAAATATAGAACCTTTGACTTTACATTTTCTCCAAATGCCCTTGTCACATCATCTTCGTAATTCAGAACACAAGTATCTTTCTCTGTCTGATTCTTCGCAATATTTTCCTTTGCCTCTATGTATGCTTCCATCGTATGATGGCGGTTCAGATGATCCGGAGTAATGTTCAGGATCGCGCTGACTCTCGGACAGAATGTCTGAATTGTTTCTAACTGAAAGCTGCTCATCTCAGCTACAATTACGGAATCCTCTCTTGTCTGGAGTGCAATACTCGTATATGGATTACCAATGTTTCCTACAACAAAGCTGCTCTGTGCATAGTTTTTCATAATCTCTCCAAGCAGAGAAGTAGTCGTTGTCTTACCATTCGTTCCTGTAATTGCAAGAACATCACCTTTTCCAAAAACATACGCAAGCTCAATCTCTCCCCAGATTGGAAGTCCCTTCTCGCGCATCTCATTTACGATCGGAAGATCTGTCGGAACGCCCGGACTCATTACAACAAGAGAAAGCTTATCAAGAAGTGCTTCTTTTCTGTCTCCCTCAAGTGTTCCAAGTACGATTTCCAGTGACCCACTGTCTCCGCCTTCAATCTTTGCACGGATCTCTTCCGGATTCAGCTTATCGTTACCATCATACAATACAACCTTTGCCTCTTCTTTCAAAAGGAGCGCACATGCTGCCTCTCCGCTGATTCCAGAACCAAACACTAATACATTTTTATCTTTTACAATCATTCTTCTATACCCCCATAAGAGCGATCAGGCAAAGAATTGCCGTCACAATAGAAAATACTGCCACTACCCGTGTCTCTGACCATCCGCAAAGCTCGAAATGGTGATGGATCGGTGCCATCTTAAAGAGACGCTTTCCTCCTGTCTTTTTGAAATATGTTACCTGCAGAATAACTGAAATAACTTCTACAAGATAAATAAATCCGACAATAATGATATACAATGGCATCTGCATCATATACGCTGTTCCTGCAACAAAACCACCCAGTGCAAGAGAACCTGTATCTCCCATGAACACACTGGCCGGATACACGTTAAAAAGAAGGAATCCCATTAATGCACCGACAACAGCACAGGTGATCGGCTCAATCCCACTCTTCGTTCCAATCGCAACAACTGTGAAAAAGGTTGCCACCAAAACAGTTACGCTTGATGCAAGACCATCCAGTCCGTCCGTAAAGTTTGTTCCATTAACTGTACCGATCACTGCAAAGAAAAGAACCGGAATTGCAAGCCATCCAAGATTCAATTCATAACCACCGGAGAATGGAACGATCATTGTAAGCGGAATCTTCGCTACTTTTACGATATAAAACGCAAAAATTGCTGTTACAACAATCTGGAGTGCCATCTTCTGCATTGGGAAAAGTCCGTCTGAACGTTTCATGACAACTTTAAGATAATCATCCAGAAATCCGATCAGTCCGAATCCTACTGTAAGGAAAAGTACCGGGATGATCTTTGGATAATCCTTCACATAAAACAGGGACGTAATCACGACAGCTGCCAGAATGATAATACCTCCCATTGTCGGTGTTCCTGCCTTTTTCAAATGAGACTGTACACCCTCCACACGCTCCGTCTGGCCCATCTTTAACCTTCTCAGGAAAGGAATGACCACCGGTCCAAGCACAAGGCTTATAACAAATGCAATCAATACCGGAATCACTACATGACTGTTCATATATACACCTCTTCATTTCTTTTGTTTTGCACAGAGAATCCTTCTTATGTACTTTTCTGTCATCAGATGATGTGAGTGTCAAAAATAAATTTTGCCACTCACTGATGTAACCGGATTGCTCCATTGCTATGCAATTCCCGCAATCCTCGAACATCAGATTCTCAAAATGCACTTTACAGTATACTCCATTGGTCAGTTTTTTTCAATCCCGAGATACGGAAGCACATTGTCATAGATGCTGCGCATGACCGGAGCTGCAATCGTTCCTCCATAATAAATCCCCTGCGGGTTACGGATCACTACGATTCCAAGAACCTGCGGATCTTCCGCCGGTGCAAATCCGATAAATGATGAAATATACTTGTTTGCGCTTCTTGGAAGGGTCTGTGATGTTGCAGTCTTGCCTCCGATTGAATATCCTTCAATGTATCCATTTTTTCCAGATCCTTCTTCTACCACACTCTTCAGAAGCATCCTCATTGTCTCTGATGTTTTTTCGGATACAATGCCATTCTTCTTTTTGTATTTCAGCTTTTCTATCTCTGTCCCGTCTTTTTCAAGAACCGCCACTCCGAAGTGCGGTGTCACCCGGTATCCCCCATTAACCAGCGAACTTACTGTTGTTGCCATTTGAACCGGTGTTACCTGGAACGACTGTCCAAATGAAATCGTTGCCAATTCCACAAGACCAATATCTTCTACGTTATGCATAATTGTTCCCGCTTCACCCGGAAGATCAATATTCGTCAGACCAAGTAATCCAAACTGCTTAAAATAAGCATAAAATTTCTCTGCTCCAAGCCGAAGGCCAATATCAATAAATACCGGATTACAGGAATTCTGTATCCCCTGGACAAACGTTTCCTGTCCATGTCCGCCAACCTTATGACACCGGATTTTTCTGTCTTCTACAATTCGGTATCCCGGACAGGAAAATGTATCCGACAAAGAAACGACACCTTCTTCAAGGCATGCTGATGCTGTAATGATTTTAAACGTTGATCCCGGCTCATAGGTATCATTAATGCAGGGATTTCGCCACATCCGATTTAATTGCTCCTGAATCTGCTCCTCTGTCAGTTCTGCGCTTTCTTCCACATTGATTAATTCAAAAGGGGTATTCAGATTAAATTCCGGGGTATTTACCATTGCAAATATCTCTCCATTCTGTGGATCCATAAGTATAATGGACACACTGTCTGCCTGTTTTTCCTCCTGAACCTTTTTCGCTGCCTGCTCGCAGTACATCTGAATATTGTGATCCAGACTGATCTGAAGCGTGTTCCCCGCCACAGGTTCAACCCTGTCTTCTGCTATCTGCTCAAGTTCGACCCCTCTGGCATCTGTTACTGTAAGAATGGTTCCATTGGTTCCTTTTAATACCTCTTCATATTTTACTTCAAGTCCAATAATTCCCTGGTTGTCCCCACCTGTAAATCCAAGAACTCTGGATGCGAGCGTATCATAAGGATAATATCTCTTAAAATCCTCATCTACTTTTACTCCTGCAAGATCCAGATTGCGGATTCTGTCCCCTGTTTCTTTTTCAACATTAGTTTTAATTTTTTCCATTGAAGACACTTTTTCTACTTTTTTCCGGATGTTTTCTTCCTCTTCCCCAAGTTCCTTACAGAGAGATGCGATCACCTGCTCCGGATCTTTAATCTGATTATGAATCACGGAAATTGTGCATACTGTCCTGTTCGTTGCCAGAACAACTCCATTTCTGTCAACAATCTCTCCTCTTGCCGCTTTGATTTTTCTTTCTCGCTCATGAAGATCTTTCGCCAGCTTCTGATAATGTGCAGCATCAAAAATCATCAGATAAACCAGTCTTCCGAAAAGAGCTGAAATCAAAAGAACTGCACAGGAAAAAACAACCATTGTTTTTTTTCGGTTATATGTTTTATTTTTCACAAAAAATAACTCCGGGAAAGACATTTCTACAATGTATTATGTCTTTTTCGGAGTTATTCCTGTTCACCTATCTGATATAACACTTAATCTGTATTGGATGAGGTTGCCCAGCTGTCCAAATCCGGCTTATAATTTTCGTCAACATACGAGCCGTCTTCATTACTGTAATCATCTGTATAGTCCTGATCATAATCAGAATACTCTGTATCTTCAAAGCTCTGACCGCTCTGCTGTGTCTGGCTTTCACCTGTCTCCTCTATCGTTGTGATACCAAGATACGGAAATGCTTCTGACATGATATTCTTCGCAAGTTCAAGCACCAATGAGCTATTATCCTGTGCATCTACATTTGCTTCATCAATTACCACATAGATAACAACTTCCGGATTCTCCTGTGGAGCATATCCGATATAAGAAAGAAGATATTTTCCATCTTTACGTGGAAGTTTCTGTGCCGTACCAGTCTTCGCTCCAATATCATATCCTTCCACCTGGGCTCTCTTACCTGTACCATACTGCATCACCGCCTGTAAATATGTTTTTACTAATTCAGATGTTTCTGTCGAAACTGTCTTACGGAGCAATACGGGATTCTTTGTTTCAATCACATTTCCATTCTCATCCTGGATCTGCTTTACAACATGCGGTTCATAATAATACCCACCGTTGATCAGAGAACTGAACGCTGCTGCCAGCTGGGTCATTGTTACATTAAAGTTCTGCCCGAAAGCATTCGTTGCAAGATCAACCGTTGTCATCGTATCAGCTGTATACAGAAGACTTGCGGTTGATGCTTCTGCAGGAAGGTCAATTCCCGTATATTCTCCAAATCCGAAGATATGCTGATACCTGATAAAATTATCAATTCCGATTTTTTCAGCCATTTCCATCAATGCAACGTTACAGGAATTGGCAATTGCATCCATCGTACTTTCCATTCCATGTCCAGAACGAAGATGACATCCGATATCATTATCTCCCACATGAAGATAGCCACCACAATAATAAGATTCTTCTCCGGTAAGAGTTCCTGTCTCCAATCCGGCTGCAACAGTGAACGGCTTCATCGTAGATCCCGGCTCAAATGCATCACTGACACAGAAGTTTCTCCAGATACTACTCAATATATTCAATCGATCCTTCTCTTCCATCGCATTCCATTTTTCTTCGGAATAAATACTGGACAGATCTCTTGGATTATTCAAATCAAAATTAGGATAAGATGCCTCAGCCAGAATCTCTCCGGTATTCGGATTCATAATCATAACCGCTGTATTCTTGCTCCCGGTCACTCCACTCCCTTCTTCTCCTGCATGCTCTTCATTAAACTGTTGAATGTATTTTTCCACAATACTCTGCAAGGTAATGTCAATCGTTGTAACAACATTATTCCCATTCTTTGCTGCTTTTACATTCTGTTCGACTGTATCATCTTCATCCAGATAACCATACTCTCTGCCATCCGTCCCCGTCATAACATCATTGTAAGCACTCTCGATTCCAATTGCTCCTATATTTCCGGAATAAGTAAAACCAATCACATCACTTGCCAGCGTATTATACGGGTATGTTCTGTTATAATCATCCTCCAGCCAGATTCCCTTTACATTTGGATAATTTTTAGTATCATTCTTGATCTCATTATATTTCTGGGCTGTCTCGTAATCGATTCCTTTTTTCAATATAACATATCTGCTGTTAGGTTTTTCTTCTACAATCTCCCGTACTGTCTTTTCACTGATTCCGAAACATTTATTCAATACTTTAATTGTAGGATCTATATATTCTTCTTTGTCTGTCATTACAACAACATCAAGAATCACATTATAAACCCGTTCACTTGTCGCTATCTTCGTACCGTTTCTGTCCAGAATGTCTCCACGTTTATATGGAATTGTTTTACTGTCATAAATTTTCTGATTCAGTACAAGCTTTGTATACTTGCTTCCCTTCGTAACATTAATGTATGTAATTCTTCCTACAAGAACAAGAAAAGCCAGTATAACTGCCATAAACAGCAGTACCAGCTTTTTCTGCATTCTTACCGGGAATTTTTTAGTCAGAAATTGAAATCTGTTCTTCCTTCTTTTTCTTCCTGCCATCTTCCATTATTCCTTATTTTTCACATCCTTGGATTGCGCCAAAACGCCATCTTCCGGGATGTTATCATACTGTTTTACATAGTCACTTGTCGGGCTTTGATAATGAATCACTTTGCCCTGAGACTCATAAACCATTCCCATCTCGTTCATCGCCTTCTCACGAACAGTCTCAAGATTGACAGAATCTTCTGCTGCCTGATGTGCAGTATCATTTGATTCCTTCAGATCCGTCAGTTCTTGCTGCAGTGCTGTGATCTGATCTGCACGATTCAAAACATCTGCCTGTAAACGCAAATACATAACACAAATAAAGACCGCACAGACTGCAGCCACAATCAGAAAAGTCGCATATGCCGGACTGATCCTCTGCGCACGATGCCGGTTCTTAATCACCTGGCGGCTTGTTCTTTTTCTCTTCGGCTTACGAACTGTCCCATTTCCAGACGGTAAAGCTTCCGGCTGACGCACGGCACTGCCATACACATAGAAGTGGTTCCAGTCTGATGCTGGTCTATTCTGCTGTCTGCGACCTGTGTTTCTCGCCATCGCTTTCCTGTCCTTTCTCTGGATTCTTGTTCCGCCGGGCTCTCCCCTTCCCGGAGGAACGTTTCGTTTATACTCTAAATACTCCCTGTGATATCAAATCATGCACGTTCAAAGATTCTAAGCTTTGCACTCTTTGATCTGCTGTTTACCGCCAGCTCCTCTTCTGACGGAAGGATTGGCTTCCTGGTGATCACTTTCCCTTTGGATACATTTCCGCATACACAAACCGGAAAATGACTTGGACAAATACATGGATTCTCATTCTTGCGGAAAGAACTCTTCACAATCCTGTCTTCGAGCGAATGAAATGTAATAATACAAAGTCTTCCTCCCGGATTCAACAGATCGATCATATCATCTAATGTATCCCGCAAAACATCAAGTTCATGATTCAATTCAATTCGAAGAGCCTGAAATGTACGTTTTGACGGATGTCCTGACGTCTTCTGAATCTTCATTGGTATTGCATGACTGATAATCTCATTCAGTTGTCCTGTTGTCTCAATCGGACCTTTTGCGCGTTCTGCAACAATATGCTTCGCGATATTTTTAGCAAATCTGTCCTCGCCATAATCACGAATCACACGATAAAGTTCCGATTCACTATAGTCGTTGACAATATCTCTGGCTGTCATCTTCTGACGCTGATCCATACGCATATCAAGAGGTGCGTCAACTCGATATGAAAATCCTCTCTCAGCTGTATCTAACTGATAAGAAGAAACTCCAAGATCTACTGTGATTCCATCTACTTTGTCAATTCCTATTTCATGAAGCCGCGGTTTCATATCACAATAATTGCTCCGGATTATTGTGACCTTCTCCCCGAAACCTTCCAGGCGTTTTCCTGCCGCTTTAATCGCGTCAGCGTCCTGGTCTATACCTATTAATCTCCCCTGTCCGCCAAGCTTTGTACAGACTTCATATGCATGTCCGCCTCCACCTAACGTGGCATCTACATAGATACCATCCGGTTTTACGTTCAAACCGTCTACTGTCTCATGCAACAGCACTGAAACGTGCTCGAATGCCATAGACTCCTCCTTCTGACTGCCTCGCATGGCGGTCTTTGTTGTCATCAGATGCGAATTCCGATCGCTTCCATACGTTCTGCAATCGCATCCAGATCTTCCTCGCTGATCTGGTTTCTCTCTTCCCAGAGTGCCTTGTCCCAGATCTCAACACGATCCTGGACTCCGACCAGAACTACTTCCTTCTCCAGATGTGCATTCTTTCTGAGTGACGGTGGGACAAGAACTCTCCCCTGCTTGTCGAAACTGCCCTCAGATGCACTTCCAAAAAAGTAGCGTTTAAAGATTCTGGCATCCTTGTTCATTCGTGGTAAGCTTTCGAGTTCGGCTACGAATTTATTCCATTCTTCCTGGGAATAGACAAATAGACAGCCCTCTAATCCATTACAGATCACGAAGCTGTCACCAAGATCTTCCCTTAACTTTGCCGGGATGATCAGTCTGCCTTTTTCGTCTATGTTATGGTTAAACTCTCCTAATAACATCCGAAACCCTTTCTCTGGAATCTATGAAAATGTTCATGTCCACTAAAGGTATCACTACCGTAATCCCTTCGCTTCCACTCTTTCTCCATATTGCACCACATTCTACCACTTCTCACCACTTAGCTCCATTGTAAACCACGTGTCTCCCTTTTTCAAGTCCTTTTTATGAACTTTTTTGTTTCTTTTCAAAGTTAACTTCCAATTTCTGTTGCAGGCAACACAAAAAGAGGTTGCCGCTTTAACAATGATATGTCACCTTCCTATAGGATAATGAAATATAAAATCCTATATAAGGGGCGCATATCATAGTACGACAACCTCTTTTTATTGAACTATATGTAATTATAAAAACTTTATTCCGCTGAAAGTGTACTCAGATAATCCTTAACAGAGTCATAATTCACTTCTGCAACTGCACGTTCCTGATTGGAAGAATGCAGATCATATGCTGAATATCCGAACCAGCCTACAATTGCAAGTGCAATTACTCCTGCCACACATCTTTTTACATTGCGCATAATTTTCTCTTTACGCATTGTCTTCTTTCGATCCGCCTTTTCCTTCTTATAACGATCCACCTTCGCCTGACTCATCTCTTGCATACTCCCTTCATATTAGGTCTTTAGCAATTATTTTATCACAGCACCTCTTAAAGCACAACAATAATTCCGCCGTCATTTGCATACATACTACTAATTCCTGCTGTATCTACAATAAAGGAATCTTTCACCTGTACTTTCTCCAGAATCAATTTTCTGACGACCTCTGCACGTTCCGGACAGTTGCAATGTGCAATTGCAAGAATCTTCTCCTCCGGTTTTACAGCATCCTTCGCGACATGCTCTGCCATCTTCGCCAAAGCTTTCTTCATTCCTCTGCTCTTATCCAGCTGACAGATTGTTCCCTCCGGGGTAGATCCCATAACCGGCTTGATATTCAATGCGCTGACTACCAGAGATTTCAGTCCTGTCAATCGTCCATTCTTACGAAGTGTATCAAGATTCTCAAGAACAAAATACGTATGTTGTTCTTCAATATAAGCTTCTACCGTTTCAACTACCTGTTCAAAATCCATTCCGGCTTCTTCACATTCCTGAATCTTTCGTCCGATCAACGTCTCTCCAACAGATGCTGAGCGAGAGTTAAATACATGGATCTTTTCTTCTCCGCCTTCTTCCTTATAAAGTTTCTCTCCAAGAAGTGCACTGTTATAAGATCCGCTCAATTCCCCTGACAACGTAACTGCATAGACTCTGTCAACATCACATTTATATAATTCCATATAACGCTCCGGAGACGGACAGGATGACTTCGGACATTCCTCGCTTGCAGCCACTCTTTTCAAAAAATCAGCCTGATCAAATGTCTCGTCATCCGGAATGTGAAAACCATCCACTTCCATACTCAGAGAAGCTGTTTTAAAAATTCCGCTCTCCTTCATCTGTGGAGTCAGTTCTCCGCAACTATCTACGATCACTCTGTAACTCATAACTTATATCCTCCCATGCTCTATCGCATATTTTTTCATCCTACTTTATGTGGTTTTTAATACTACATATTAATATAGCACACTTTCAATAAGTTGAAAAGAGGGAGAATTTATTTCAACCGGATCTTCGAAGATATTCCTAGCGCAATTCCCATCTCTGCCAACAAGATCACGATTGCCGTACCACCATAACTGATAAACGGAAGCGTAACTCCGGTAGTAGGCATCAATCCGGTTACAACCGCAATATTTAAAGTAACCTGCAGCGCGATATGCGCGAAAATTCCTGTTGCAACCAAAGAGCCATACAGATCCGGTGCATTTCTTGCAATAAATAACAGTCTATATAGCATAAATGCAAACAGGCACAAAATAAGAATTGCTCCAAATACACCCAGTTCTTCACAGATAACCGCAAGGATCATATCATTCTGTGCCTCCGGGATCGCATGAAGCTTCTGTGTACTGTTTCCAAGTCCCTTTCCAAAAAAACCGCCCGAACCGATCGCATATAATCCCTGTAAAAACTGATAGCTGTCTGTATCTGCATTTGCCTCCGGATTCAGCCATGCAATGATTCGGCGCATACGAAAGTTATCACTTTCTGCAAGTGTATATTTTAAACAAATAATTCCAATGATTCCCACAATTCCTACTGCAATCACTCCAGCGACAAATGGTTTTGTCTTTGGGTGTACAACAAAAATTAAAACAACTGTGATTGAAAGAATAATAACAGCTGTACTTAAGTTATCTGTTAATTTATAAGCACCAAGGAAGGCGATAATACCATAAAACAGCAGGATCTTAATTCCATCCCATTTCTTCGCCTTTTGCCCCAAGAGGCATATTTCATATGATATAAATAGAATCACCGCAATCTTCGTAAACTCTGCCGGCTGCAGCGACAGCCCACCCGGAAGCTTGATCCACCTTCTTGCTCCATTTACTGTCTTGCCAAGTGGTGTCTGTACCAATGCCATCAAAAACATTGAAAACCAAAAAAATTCTTTTGCATACGCACCGTATAGATGATAGTCAATCTTAGAAACGATAAACATTGCAATAAATCCGATAATACCGATAATTGCCTGTCTTGTAAAGAAAAACATATCATTATTATAATCATTCTGTGCACTGTAGGCACTACTGCTATAAAGCATTACAAGTCCAAAGCACATCAGAAAAATAATTACAAGAAGCAGATCATAATCATAATAAGGTTTTCCCTTTTCTCTCGTCCTTTTGCGTTTTGTACTCGCAGACCTTTCCGCTATTTGCCGTTTCCCCTGTACCACAGTCTGCTGAGAATATGGAGAACCTGACGTTCTCACAACCTTCTGTCTCTGCTCCATTGAGCTTCGATATTTCCTATAAGCATCACTCTCATAGTTTCTCATACATACTCCTATCTAAAATCTGTATCCATTCTATTTTTTAACATTCCCAATTAATAAACAGCAGATACATTTTTTATTATTGAACACTCATCGCCGGATGAACCGGTTTTCCATGCTCAAAGAATCTGTCATACCATACGAGGAAGATATAAACTGTCCAGATCTTACGGCTGTTATCTGTCTTCTCATTCGTATTCTTTCCATTCTTATGATCATCAAGCATCTTAAGCAGGAGCTTTGTATCAAAGAACTTCTTCGCTGCATCAGACTCAAACATTTCTTTTACAATATTATAGTACTTCTCTTCCTTCAGCCATACACGAATCGGAATTGGGAATCCCAGTTTCTTCTTCTCTGCTGTCTTACTTCTGATGTGACGTTCTGCCGCAGCACGCAATGCAACCTTCGTCTTTGGCGCACGTACTTTGTATTTTAATGGAAGTGTCTCGGCAAGTTCAAGTACTTCTCTGTCAAGGAACGGAACTCTGACTTCAAGAGAATTTGCCATCCCCATCTTGTCCCCCTTCATCAGAATATCATGAACTAACCACAGGTGAAGATCCACATACTGCATCTTTGTTACAGGATCTTTTCCTTTCACACGTGCATACAATGGTTTTGTTACTTTCTGGATTCCTGGTTTACATCCTTTTTTCAAAATACGATTTGCCTCACGCTCTGTAAAAATATTCGTCGCATTCGCGAAATATCTCTCTTCCAGTGTCTTCCCGTGACGCATCAGGAAACCTCTTCCCTTCATGCCACGCGGCAGACAGCGTTCTGCAAATGCTCCCAGAAAACGACGTACCGGCATCGGTATTTTATTAAAAGAAGTATGTTCCAAAGGTTCACAATAAATATTATATCCTCCAAACAATTCATCAGATCCCTCTCCTGAAAGAACTACCTTAACCTTCTTGGAAGCCTCTGCACTCAGGAAATAAAGTGCGATTGCAGCCGGATCTGCAACCGGCTCATCCATATAATACTGAATATCTGAAAGCTTGTCCCAATATTCTTCCGGTGAAATGACCTTCGCATCGTTCTTCATATTAATGCTTGCTGCAAATTCTTTTGCATCCTGAATCTCACTGTACTTCCCTTCATCAAAACCGACTGTAAAGGTACGATCCACCTGTCCCAGATAAGTCAGATAACTGGAGTCCACACCACTGGAAAGGTAAGAAGCAACCTCTACATCACTGATTTTATGCTTCTCAACGGAATCCTTCATCACGCGTTCTACATCATCCACCACTTCTTCGAAAGGTTTCTTACAATCTCCTGTAAAATGAGGTTCAAAATAACGTGTAATGTTCATTTTTCCATTTTCATATGTAAAATAATGTCCTGGCTGTACACAGAACACCCCTTTAAAAAATGTCTCATTCGTAGGAACAAACTGGAAAGAAAGATAGTTTCCAAGTGCCTCTTCATTGAACACCTTATCAAACTTCGGATGTTCCATAAATGCTTTGATTTCAGAAGCAAACATCAATGTACCATTCATATTCGCATAATACAGCGGTTTGATTCCGAAAATATCTCTCGCTGCAAACAATCTTTTCTTCTTTGTATCCCAGATTGCAAAAGCATACATCCCGCGAAGACGGTCTACCAGCTTCTCGCCCCACTCTTCGTATCCATGAATCAGTGTCTCTGAATCTGTGTTCGATACAAACTCATGACCTGCCGCTTTCAGTTCTTCTCTCAGGTCCTGATAATTATAAATCTCTCCATTAAATACAAGAACCATGCTGCGATCCTCATTGTACAACGGCTGATCACCGACGGAAGAAAGATCTATGATACTCAGACGGCGAAATCCAAGTGCTGCATCTTCATCCACATACTTTCCCGCACTATCCGGTCCTCTGTGTACGATTGTATTCATCATATTAACAAGTACCTGTTCTCTGTCATCAACTTCTCCGACAAATCCTGCAAATCCACACATATGCATTCTCCTTCTTTAATTACTATCCACTGTATCCCTACAACAGACAATAAATATCTTTTATTATAGCCTCTTTTACTCAGGGAAAAAAGTCCCTTTCATCAAAAAACAGAAAAATACTGTGAGTATAACATCACAGTATCCCCATTGATCGTATATTTAATTGTTATGGTGTCCCATCAACGCGTATATTATATCTGATTTATAGGAAAAAGTAAAGGGGGATTTTTGAGCAGTGTATACATAAAACGTAAATCGGGGATTGCCGTCTGACAATCCCTTTCAAAAAATAAACACTGCATCTTCATTCAAATTCTGGGTTGATCGCATAGAAATTCTTACTGTCAAGATGTTCCTGTACAATTCTTAAACTCTCACCGAATCTCTGATAATGCACAATCTCTCTTTCTCTCAGGAAACGGATCGGATCACAGATTTCAGGGTCTTTAATCAGCCGCAGGATATTATCATACGTAGTCCGCGCTTTTTGCTCTGCTGCAAGATCTTCATGAAGATCCGTAATCGGATCTCCCTTCGATTGGAAATACGTTGCAGTCCATGGAGCTCCGCTGGCTGCCTGTGGCCATAATGCCAGTGTATGATCGACATAATACGGTGCAAAACCGGAACGTTCAATTTCTTCCGGTGACAAATTCTTTGTCAGTTGATAGACAATTGCACAGATCATCTCCATATGGGCAAGTTCTTCTGTGCCAATATCTGTCAGTATTCCTGTTACCTCTTTATACGGCATCGTATATCGCTGTGAAAGATAACGCATAGATGCAGCCAATTCTCCATCCGGTCCACCAAACTGACTAATAATAATTTTCGCCAGTTTTGGATTCGTCTGGGTTATCTTCACAGGATATTGAAGTCTTTTTTCATAATTCCACATAAATCAGCCTCCCCCTTCCTGCCACGGCCATGGTTCATTGATCCAATTCCAGCAGTCACTGTTTTCGCTGACTGTATCTACAGTTAAGGGGCCATATACCTCTGCATATTCCTTGAGTGCTTCGATACGTTTCTCTTTGTATTTTTGAAAATATTCAAGTGCTTTCTGATTTTCAGGGTGCGTATCTAAGAATAATTTAACATCATCCACCGCAAAACTTATCTGATTTATATATTCGAAAAGTTCTCTGCGATTCATTTCATGACAATTGCAACTCATTTACAGCAGCCTCCTTTTCCACGAAATGGTTTTTCAAGCTCCTGAAAAATAGTCCCGCACCGAAACCCATAACCGAGATCGTGAAGTTTTCTCCACTGCTGCCATGGGACATAAGCCATCGCGACCGGAAACTCTTGCAAAACATCTGTTTTGCTGTAATCACCAACGCACTCACAGCAGGAGTTCTTCGCCTTCTGCTCCGGAAGTGGAGGGACAGGAATATTGCAATGAAGCTGTCTTTCATTTTCCTGTCCTGTTCGTTGCCTGTAATTTCCATTCTGACAATAACAGTTCGTATTCCTATTAGAACAATATGGTGCCATAAAATAAATCCTTATATCTTTTTTGTTATTGTATGGAAGATAAGAAAAATTGTGAACAACAACAGGGATTGCCACGTGACAATCCCTAAGCATAATATATTCTCTTAAAAGTGTTTTTTATTTTGCACCTAAAGTTACTTCCACTGTCTTCTCTTCATATTCTCCATTACTCTGTGGAATCTGAATTGTCAGTGACACCTTATCTCCTTTGGCATAATATTGAAGTTGTTCCTGAAGATCATCCATGCTTGATACGGTTGTTCCGTCAATTGCTGTGATAACACTTCCTTTTGTCATTCCTGCTGCCTCTGCTCCACCGCCTTTTGTAATTTCTGATACATAAACGCCTTCCGGCATATTCAGCTGTTTGGAATATTCAACCGGCACACTCATTCCTTTGATGCCAATTGCGCCCTGATCTTTTTCTGCAACCTTTGTCTTTGTTGCCTGATTCATCAGATTTTGGATCAGATCGGATACATCACTGATTGGAATTGCATATCCGACACCTTCTACAGAATCACCAACAAGCTTCGAGGAGTTGATTCCAATCACTTCGCCACTTGCATTTACAAGTGCTCCACCACTGTTTCCAGGATTAATGGCTGCATCTGTCTGAATCAGTTTGGCATCACTCTCTGTTGTCTCACCAGTCTGCTCGTTTGTTTCAGAAACAGAACGATTCAAAGCACTGATCACACCAGTTGTTACTGACTGTCCGTAGCCAAGTGCATTACCAATTGCAATTGCAGGCTCTCCAACCTTTAACTGTGTTGAATCTCCAAGTGTTGCTACAGAGATTGCTTTCATTGTATCATCCGAAATAGAATCAAGCGGAACAGCCACAACAGCGATATCATACTCTGAGTTTGTTCCTTTAATATTCGCCTCAACGCTTGTTCCATCATCAAAAGTAACCGTTAATGTATCGCTTCCTGCTACTACATGATTATTTGTAACAACCAGAAGTTCTGAATCATTCTGGGATATGATAATTCCTGTTCCAGCACTTTCGCTCTGTTGCTGTGACACACCACCAAAGAAATCCTGAACCTGCTGTACACTCATATTTGTAATTGATACGATTGATGGCATTACATTTTCCACAATACTTGAAACATCTGAAGTTACAACACTGGAAGATTTGGATAATGAAGCATTGTTGCTCACGGCTTTGGTTGCCGTAGTATTGGTTTTCGTTACACCGGTCAATCCAAGCACTTTACTTCCGACAACATTAGATGCCAGAAATGTACCACTGGAAACAACTCCAAACAATAGTGCAAATCCTGTCACTGCCACTGCTTTTGGAATTTTCTTTTGTGGTTTCTTACCATGCGGTACTTGATGTTTCTTACCACCATTGTCATCATGAAATGGTGTTTCACTCTGTCCGTTTCCATTCATTCCATCCGAATTATAATAATTATATTGATTCTCCATAAAGATTACCTCTTCTCTTGTTTATTCTTTTTCTTTGATGTTTATATAGTAACGCCGCATTGTGATAAATCTGTGTATAATCAATTAATAAAGATTGAAAAGAACGATAGAAAAACAGGATCAGAACTTCCTTCTTAATCCGTTCTAATCCTGTCTATATTTTTCAACTACCTAATCAGTATCTTTCATCCATCTCTTAAACTTACAGATCAATGAAATCTACATCATAATCATCTGATTTTTTTCCTTTTTTTGATTTCTTAGCGGATTTCCCTAAATTTCTTGTATTCCCTGTCGGTGCATCATAGTCATCGTCATACTCGTCATCATAATCATCATCAAAATCATAATCCGCATACTCATCATCAAAGGCATCATAATCATCATTAAAATCATCATCATAACCATCGTCATAATCATCATCTTTTACTTTTTCACGTCCAAATGCCTTTCTGTCTGACTTCTTAGCAGCAACCGGCTCGTCATCATCCTCATCTTCAAAAGGAATATCATACTCATCATACAGATCATCAAGTTCCTGATTTCTATGCACAAGTTTTACTGCAAACATAATCATAAGAACAAGTAATACAACTACGATCAGTGCTCCTCCAGCCAGAAGAACAATTGGATGCTCTTTTACAAGCGACTCCAGTTTTCCAACAATCCCTTTTGCTTCCTTCTTTGTACTGTCTGTTGTCTGAACATCTACACTCTGATAAGTTCCATCCTGTGAATCATACTGATAGAACCCTTTTTCACCGGTTCTTGTATTCACCGCATACAGGAGATCATAACGATCATTCTCCGGGTTTGCCCAATACGGATACGTCTGATCTGCTACTGTAAGTTCGCCTTCCTGATAAGAATCCGGAAGTTTTGCTCCACCATTATCTGATAAAAGAATAATAGATGTTGTGTCAGAAATCTTCAGTTCTGTATATGGAACGAATGTTGAATCATCCTCATTGTAGAGGAAGAACTTTCCTTCTCCAGAAGCATCTACTAAATATCCGAGTGTAACACCAGCCTCATTGGCAACAAACTTGTGTTCCTCACCATTGAATGTCTTTGTAGTCTCACTGTATCCTACCGGGATCGCAGATGTTGCAAATTCTTCTGAAAAATTGTAATCTGTTCCGTTCACACTTACTGTGATATCTGTAGCCGTACCTGCTGTACTTCCAGTTGCCTCAACTTCTGTTGAACCATCATCTGCCTGTTCAATCTTAATTGCGGAAGATCCCTGATCTAATGTCAGCGTCTCATCAGAATACAGATAAGCCTTTGAGCTGTCAACTGTGATCGTTGTGTCTCCCATCTTCAATGCTTTAAACTTCATTGTAGTACGAAGCTCTGTTGCTGTACCGTCTCCGCTTCCTGAGTATGTAAGCTTGCCATCACTGTCTGCTGTTACACCCTCTCCGCTTTCAAACTGAAGTGCAGAAGTATCATAACTCATTGTAATATCTGCATCACCAACAGCTGAATTCCCAGATCTCACAACAAGATCTACACTTACTTCCTCTCCAACCTTTGTCTGTGGATCAGAGAACATCAGAGAACCATCAGCTGCACTTACAATTGTGCTGAACATTGGCACTGTAAGACACAGTGATAATGCTGCTGCCGCTAATTTCTTTGCTTTCATATAATTACCCCTTCTTTTGTTGTCTTAAACTTATATACCATTCTATTGTACACTGTTTGAGTGGAGTTGTCCACCCGGAAGAGAAAGAAATCTCATGCATCTTAGAAATTCATTTTTCCAAAAAAATTTTTCTTGTAACAAAATTGTAAATCATAACAATCACTGTTACAAAAATCTTTGCCAACATATAAAAAACATGTACTCTCGACACAAACACCCACATTAACAATTGATTCAACCCCAAACCAATCACACTAAGTAAGATAAAAACAACAAATTCTTTTTTCTTATTTCCATTTTTATCTACATCAAATACCCAATGCACACTCAAAATATAGTTATATATAACTGACACTACAAAAGAACTCCCACTTGAAATCAAATAATTAATCCCAAAGAATTCTGTTAACGCAATCATTATGCTATAATCAATCAGGAAAGCCGTCCCACCGACCACGCCAAACTTTAATACCTGAGCAATTAGTTTTTTCATTTATTCCCTCTCATTTCCATCTGATTTAACATGATTTCATATAATTGTCTGTGTTTCTTTACAATCACTTCCAATATCATTCCACAAACCCAGAGTAAAATTCCTATTAAAGCAATTACCCCTGATACAATCAACGTTGGAAAACGAAGCACAAGCCCTGTCTTAAAATACTCTAATAATATAGGGATAAAAAATGTCAATGCGATTACTTCCAGCACTACAGCAACACTCGTGAAGAACGCAAACGGTCTATATTCACGAAACAATGTCGCAATTGTCGAAAGTACTTTCATTCCATCAGAAAATGTGTTCAACTTTGATACGCTACCCGATGGACGATCTCTGTACTTTACAGGAATTTCTTCAAGAAGGAAATTTTTATCTACCGCATGAATTGTCATTTCAGTCTCAATCTCAAATCCTTTTGACAATACAGGAAATGATTTAACAAATTGTCTGCTGAAAGCACGATATCCGGTCATAATATCACGTACATTATTATCAAATAATTTATTGATAAAGAAACGTACCATACGGTTTCCGGCATTGTGGAAGGGACGTTTATTTTCCATAAAATAAGTAGATGACAGGCGATCACCGATTACCATATCCACCCCCTTTTTCAGAACCAGCTCTGCCATTATGCGGGCATGTTCAGCCGGATAAGTATCATCTCCATCAATCATAATATAACAGTCGGCCTCAATGTCACGGAACATACTCCGAATTACGTTCCCCTTTCCCTGACGATACTCATATTTCACAATAGCTCCTGCTGCTCTGGCAATTTCATCTGTATGATCTGTAGAATTATTATCATAAACATAAACATCTGCTTCTGGCAAGGCTTCCTTATAGTCTTTTACTACTTTTTCTATTGTTACACTTTCATTGTAACATGGTATCAATACTGCTATTTTCTTCATCTTGTCTTTTCTCCTCACTACATGCGATCATTATAAATAAAGGAATCGTAGTCATCATAGCATAGCTGTAACGAAATTCTGCCTGAACCGGCGTTGCAATAAACAACGAAAGTAAAATTGCCGCAACCGGAAAAAATGGGGCGATCGAATTTTTTCTACAAATTGTGACCCCTGCCAAAAGAATCATTGTCCACGTATAGAATCCGATACTCCACAACAATCCTAAGATAGGAATCCGTTTATATAATGTTTCAATAAACTGCATAATATTTAGCACACATCCCGGTATCTTTGAATCCCGATACATCCCCCAGCTATTTTCTTTCATCATCGTTGTTGTTACCCAATACTGAATATCCGGATACCAATATCCCTTCGTCTGATCAATCTGTGCTTTCAAGTAAGTAGAGGGATGTTCTATCCCTAGCTCAATCCATAATTTAAAATAGTCTATCTTATGTTCTGCAATATATTCCTGGTTTCCTGTCTGACGAACCAGCGTCTTGATTGGATCCGAAAGTGCCGGATCATATTCTTTTTTTATTTGACTAACATCTACCGCTTTTGATAATAATTTTTCTTGTTTTTCCGACAAAGTACCATCATCCGCTATTACTCTGGCAATATGCTGTGCCGGAATTGATAAGGATTCTATCGTATCCGGAGGTGTCACTCCATAATATTTTAATACTGGGTCTTTATAAAATAACGTCAATGCAATCGTCATCACACTAAACAAAAGAATGCTTCTTCTATTTCTTTTCAAGAAAAGAAGAAAAAATGGAACACACAACAAATACGCATAAAAGCCATTACTTCGAAGAATACAGAGCAAAAGTCCCATAATTAAAAAAATCAGTGATGTTCCAATTCCTACTTTTCTTTCTCCTGTCATACGCCAGACAGAAACTGAAAAACAGAGAACAACCGCTCCCATTGCCACATCTTTCCAAAGGGTTACTGCATAAAGCGCATGAAAAGGAACAAGAGCAAAATAAATCACACAACCATAAAGAAAAACTCGCTTCATATGTTCTCTGTAAAAAGTTGTAAGCAGGTAAGCAAATGCTGCTGCCATCACTCCCATCTGCACTACCACACATACTGCGACCCCTGCATTTACTGTATGAAATAAATAATATCCAATTTTATAAAACAGTCTATGGAACATCGTATGAATCCATGGCTGATGATTACTAAAGGATCTAAGACCAATCGCCTGCTCTAACTGCCACTCTGCATCATCTGTAATGATTCCTGGATAATATGCCAGAAAATAAGGCAGCCAGCACAAAATACAAATAAAAAATACACATATACCAAAACGGAACGGACTGATTTTCTGAATATCTGCTGAGCGTAAATTACACCTAGACAATTTATAAACGAGTATTCCTATACATTCTCTTAATAACAGATAGATTCCAAGCATCGAAACAGCATATTGAATTATCAAAAAAATTCCTTTTTCCTGGTAAACATCATAATTTCCCATTACCCAAAAAGCAGCAAATACACTTGCTATGAGATTCACTACTATCTTTTCTGTTTTTTCCTGTCCCTGTCTGATTGTCTGTATTCTGTCAGATTTAAGGAAAAACCAAAGGATAATCGCCAAGGGAACTACAAACACATTAGATGTTTGTAATCCCAAAGTCCAGACAACTGCAGCAGTTATAAAAAATAACCGAATAAAGATGTTATGTGTTATAAAAACACTTTGTGCTTTCCGTTTTTCCATCAATCTTCTTTTTTCCTTCCCAAAATTTCTTTCACTCTAAGTACAAGTTCTTTGAACTCATCCGGTTCAACCACATAATTTACCCCGACAATAGTAAATACGCTTACAGCCCCCATTCCGATCGCATAGAGGAACCATGTTATAAAAGATGCCATATTCTGAGGAATAATATAGGTTCCAACAATACAAAGAAGTGCAACGATAAGTACATTTCTCAAAATTCGGAACATAGATTTTTTTGCACATCCTTTTACCAGATGTCGACTCGTATAGAACACAATTTCAAAAGAACGATATCCATAAGAACATACCGTACCTAGAAGAACTCCTGCCATGCCGAATTTCCATACCAGACCAAGAGAAACCGTAATATTTATCACAGCTTCTAAAATCGCCTGATATCTTGTTTCCTTATAATGTCCTGCTGCGCAGATAATCGTCAGTCCCGGTATCCTTACATTTTGCATAAAAACAATTAATGTAAATAAAATTCCAAGAACCGGACGTACATACTGTACATCTGTCAGGTTAATGGTATATACCCCAACGAAAGGCAGGATCAGTACTCCCATACAGGCAATCACAATAAACATGATTACAAAATACATATACTCATAGCTGGAATAACTCTTCTTTAATGTCTCTTCCTCATTCTTGGCGATCACTTCTCCAAATCCTGCTGTCAGACCATTTGAAAAAGATGTCATCAGCTGATTCACGGCATTAACCACCATCATATAAATTCCATATACACTGACTTCAAGAAGGGACTTTGCTCCCAGACAGATCGTCAGCACTGTCGTATCAGTATTATTTACAATAATACCAACAACCTGGTGAAGCAATGCCGCGTTTTTTTGCTTTAAAGCGCCCTCATTCGGTTCTGCATGGAAATTTAATGACGGGTATTTTCGTTTTGCATAGATTTTAACCAATACAAGACGAAGCATGTATACGCCGGTTGCAACTGCCTTTACAAAAAGAACACCTGCTCCAATATAAATTAGAAAAATAGAAACAACCATGTTAACGATCGTTCCTGCTGCCTGAATCAGTGCAACCACATACCCTTCCTGATTTGCAGTCAATAAAACTCTGTATTTACCCAGAAAAAAATAATCCACCAAAGTACTTCCTGCCAAGACAAGTATCATCCAGCGCACAAGACTATTCTCAAGCTGTCCTGAAATAAAAAACGGATAGACCCCTACAAGTACCAGTGTTAATGCCAAAAATAACATTCCGGATTTGTTATAAAATTTTCTTGATGCCGAAAGAATTGAATTCACTTCTTCCGTCTGGTTCAACGCAAGAGGTGTATAGAGAGCAACAACTGTTGCCGTTCCTACTCCTGCTTCTGCCAGACCCAGATATGTTAAAAACTGATTTACCGAAGTAATCATTCCATTCACACTCGATCCATATGCCTCAAGAATAAAACGTGGCAATATCAATCCAGACAAAAGAACAATTACCTGTAAAAGCAGACTTGCCACCATATTTTTTAATGCCTGTTTTCCTCTCATGAGATTTCCTTTCCTCTACTTTTTCTTTTCCTCACTCATGAATACCATCTTCCTGTACAAGCCCGTATTTACGCACAATACAACTGATGAAATCTTTCTCTTTGGCTGAAAATATGGATTTCGCAGGATTGTCAGGATATGCCCGCGAATAAAGCGTTTCAAATCCTGATATCCTTCTAACTTCTTATAATCCTCCTGTAACAGCATCTTATCCAGAACAATAAAGCGAGACCAGATCCAGAGGCACTCTGCCTCCTGTGTTAATGATGGAAATTTTTCTTTCACTACTTCATAATTCTTTGTATATCCATCTATTATGTCAAATACTTTTGGGCGATATGCCTTTCCGGTAATACTGTCTTCTCGATGAAGATAATAGTACTTCGGCTTTGTTCCTACTGCCACTTTCTTAATCCGCTGCATGAGGTCTACAGTATAATAAATATCTTCATACAATCTTCCCTTCGGAAAACGAAGATCTTCGATACAGCTTTTCCGGATCAGCTTATTCCATATTTCTCCACGGATCGTATGCCCCCTGAGGATACAGCGGAAAGCCTCTTCTCCTGTGCAGACAAAATCCACCTCTTCCTTTTGTGCCTCGATTCTGTCTTTATACACTTCATATAAGCCACATGTTGCCATATCTGCTCCGCTATCTTTGATACGTGTATACATATATTCAAACATATCACTTTCAATATAGTCATCACTGTCTAAAAAAATGATATATTCTCCTTTTGCATAGGGAATCCCGGCATTTCTGGCATCACTAAGTCCACCATTTTCCTTATGTATCACTTCCACTCTATTGTCCTGTTTTGCATATTCATCACAAATTATTCCACACTGGTCGGGACTCCCATCATCTACCAGAATCACCTGAATATCAGAAAATGTCTGTCCCAAAATGGAATCCACACACTTTCTTATATATGGTTCAACTTTATAAACCGGTACGATCACACTGATTGTCGGCATGATATCTCCTCCATTTTATTCATAGTATGAAAGCAAAGTCTGCGCAGCGCTTTCAATATCATATCCTGCTTTTGCAAATGCCTGCCTGATTCCTGAATTTTCTTCTTCGCTCCTGTTTTCACCTTTGTAAGAAAGAATAATGCGACTCCATTCTTTTGGCGAATCCTGAAGTGACAGAAATTTCACTTTATTAACTATCTTCACTTCTGTTGTAATCGTATCTGCCATTACACTCCTGATTCCGGATGCCTGCGCTTCCAACGCAACAATAGGAAGACCCTCAAAAAGAGATGGGAATACAAAAATATCCATTCCTTTCCATAGTTTTGCAACATCTTTTCTGATCCCCAGAAATCTGATTCTATCTTCTATTCCATATTCCTCAGCTTTCTTTTGGATCATTTCCTGAAGTTCTCCTTCTCCAACTAACAAAAGTATAGCTTCTTCACAGGCAGATGCAACCTCGCGAAAGATTTCTAAAAGAAATTCATGATTCTTCTGTTCTTCAAAACGTCCCACATGTCCGAGCACAAATTTTCCTTCTACTCCCAGTTCATGACGGATCTCTTCACGTTCTGACAAACTAAAAGCAAATTTTTTCAGATCAAGAGCATTGTGGATAAGATGATAATTATTACTCTTTCTGATCTTTTTTGAAAAGAGCCATTCTCCAGCCAATTCACTGCATGCAAAATACTTTGTAGCAAACATTGGAATCAACGGTCGGTTGATTCTGTGCAACAAATTTCTCACCACTCCCGGAGTCGAAGAATTATGTGAGTGTGCGATCACTGTTGGAACCTTTCCATAGCTTGCCACAATCAGCGGTACTATATTCGCTGCTGACAGCATATTTACATGAACTGCATCATATCTTCCGATTCGAAGTATCTTTCTCATTTGTCTGCTGAATTTCAATGGATGTTTTCTTGCATCACACGTATGAAACACTTTTCCTCCAAGTGACTTGATTTCTTCTTCATACGCAAGGTGTGGAAACATACTTATGAAATCAAATCTAACACCCTTCTTACTCAATTCTCTGTAATAAGTCATTACAAAACTTTCAATTCCCCCGGGATTAAAGGATAATCCAACTTGTAATACTTTCATTTACTTTCCAATTACTTCCTTTCCATTGTCAGTTCATCTATCAGATTCGTCCACTGTCGATAAATCTCTTCTTTTTCAAATTTTTTTACACCCGATATCGTATGATTCGAAAATGCAATTCTTCGTTCTTCACTGTCCATCAACAGTTCTATACGATTTGCCATCTTGTCCAAGTCATAAGGGGGGATTAAATAGCCATCCATTCCTTCCTCAACAATTTCCCTTGGCCCTGTTGTCACATCAAAACTCACCATAGGAAGTCCGCTGGCCTTTGCTTCAAGCAATACTAACGGCAAGCCCTCCCTGTAAGATGGTAATACCAGGAATGCATATTCATTATATAACTTATACACATCTTTTACATTCCCTTTCTGAATCAATTGAGATGTCAAACCGTATTCTACCACCTTCTGGTGTATCTCGTCAAAAGTATCTCCCGTTCCGTATAAATGCCATTCCCACTCAGGATGAGAAGGTAATACTTTTTTCGCCACTTCTACAAGAAGATCATATCCCTTTTCTTCACTGAATCTTCCAACTGTGATGATTTTTTTTGAATCCTTATTATATTCCTTTCGCATTGCCAAAATTTCTGGCTTAATCCAATTATAAATACTTCTAATTTTCTTAGGATTCGTATGAAATTTTCTGATATAGTCATGACGATTCTGTTCTGTCAGGGTTACTGTGCAATGCGAGATCATTGAATCCCAGAAACGGAACAAACGAATATCCTTTTTCTCCCATTCATTCATTAATGCACCGTGATCACAAAACACATACTTTGCCTTCGTAAAAAAGCGAACCGGTGAAACCGTCATAGCTGGATAATTCTCCATAAGGAAAACTACCTCTATTTGATTTTGTCTAACAAATTCTCTAAATGGTCGAAATGTCTTCTTAATTCTGTCGCGTACTCGACACTCTTCTTCTAGTTCTGCTCTGTATGTGATTCTCGGATCCAGGTCATATGGAACATGCCCCCCCTTTCCAAAGATTGCATAAATATATACTTCATATTCTTTACAAAACTCATTAGCAAGAGTTGTTGTGACTTGCTCAACTCCTCCTGTTACTGTCATATCATAATTAACAAAACATATTTTTTTCATTCTGAATATTCTCCATCTGCATAGTAAACAATGAATATCTTTTTACTAAGAAGGCGCCTATTGAACTTACAATAGACGCCCAAACTATTATTTCTTTAATATGTTTGCAGATTCTTCACCATTTTTACAATATCAATACCATAGCCTTTACTTGTAGCCCAGCCATATCCATTGGGATTTTCTTTCTGACCAAGCCATTCCACATAAGGAGCACTTCCTCTTGTAACCAATGAAAATCTTGGATCTACACATTCATTCTTTAATGCATCTTTGGAACCATATGCTTTCAAATGCTGAATCTGAGCTCGTATGCCTTCACGTACTGTAGCAAATGATGCTCCGGCAACGCCTCCACCAGTTGTTCCAAGTCCTGCAAAATTGTTCTGTTCGATCTTAACATCACCACCAAATTTAAGCCATGCAGTCTCTTTCATTGCCTGTGTAAATGCAATTGCCCCATTGATTCCTTCCGCATTCGCTTCTTCAACATAAATCTGACAGAATTTTTCAAGTGTTGGCGCATCCGTCTCGGCGTAATATGCCGGATATGTTGCACCTTTAGCCTTAAAATATTTTTCCATCTGGGATGCAGTCACAGAAGTCTTTCCCGAAATAGTCATCAACTGATCTGTAGTACATGAATCATCCAATGTTCCATCTGTGCGGAAATAATACCATGTATCAGATATAAATTGCCAGCCGGTCTGCATTACTCCATTTTTATCCAAATAATATCTTGTACTTCCGAAAGACAGCCAACCAGTCCACATTGCTCCATCTTGCATAAAATAATATTTTTTATTTGAAATTATCTGCCAACCTCTTAGCATCGTCCCGTCCTGCATAAAATAATACCTTTTATTTGAAATTGTCTGCCAATCAGTCTGCATCACTCCATCTTGCCCCATATAGTAATATGTGCTTCCAAAAGACAACCAGCTTCTTCTCATTGTTCCATCTGTCATAAAGTAATACTTTTTATTTTCAATCGTCTGCCA
>ERZ869983.3-NODE-3-length-74833-cov-11.562376_pt1 | contig 74833 bp, 66 predicted proteins | sample MGYA00521106_ERZ869983 | MGnify/ENA primary metagenome ERZ869983 (study PRJEB32232, sample SAMN07284972) | human gut metagenome | biome: human-associated habitat; material: feces | host: Homo sapiens | place: Tanzania | collected 2014-04-05 ...
AACACTACTATCTCCCTCACTGTCATATCCCCAAACTCTTTCATAAATTCTCTCTTTATCAAAAACTTGTCCTGCGTTTTGAGATAATAACTCAACAATGTCAAATTCTTTTTTTACAAGACCAATAGGTTGGTTCTTTATATAAACAGTTCTTTCAGAGTAGTCAATTAAAAGTTCTCCTGAAAACTTAACTTTTGTATTCGTTTGATGTCGTTCTTCTCTTCTTTAATGTGCTTGCACTATGGCTTCAAGTTCAACAAGAGAAAACGGCTTAACAATATAATCATCACCACCTACGGAAAATCCTTGTACCTTATCATTTTCTTCAATACGGGCAGTTAAAAAGAGTATAGGGCAAGAAACATAATCCCTAATTTTCTTGCAGACTTCAATCCCATCAAGCTTCGGCATATTTATATCTAATAAGATTATATCTGGTTGTAATTCTGCTAACTTGAGGGTTTCTACTCCATTATAAGCAGAAAAGACCTCATAGCCCTTGCTTCTAAAAAATCCTGTAAGCATTTCAACTATATCAACTTCATCATCGGAAATTAAAATCCTGTACCTCACATATAACACCTCCATAATAAACACTAACGAAAATTTTTCAATTTTTCATCAACTTTTTTCTTGCATCAGCAGGCTTTTCAGCATTTTTCGGAATAAGCCACACACGGTTAATATTCATAACCCCCTCAAGAACCAATAGGGACAGGTAAAATGGCTTTTTTACCGTCCCGCTGGTTCAAATAATAATTTCTTCCAAATGATCCAGCTCATGCTGACATATCTGCCTTTAACAAAACTGGATTGAACATGACAAGATCCGCCAAACCCATGTTGACAATGATCACTCTCTTTCTGACACCAATCATATTCGCTGCCATGCCTACACAGCCCTCGCGATTTGCCTCAAGTGTATCTTCCAGATCTTTTCCTACCTGCAAGTCAGTCCTTGTCGCTTCCTCTGATTTTTGTCCGAGGAAAAATATATCTTTCATAATTGGCTTTACCATAGTGTATCTCTCCTTCCAATTTTTACTTATTGTACTATCAGAATCTATGCTTTTCAATACACGACCTTGTGTATTGTCGTATCCGCCATTTCGGTCATCAATTCCTTTGACCAGATTCAGCGAAAACAATCCACTTCGATTACAGTAGACGGATCGTAAAGTTAAATTAGGTGAGCCAGTGGGGACAATAAAAAAGCCATTTTACCTGTCCCGCTGGTTCATCTTCCATAACAAAATCCAAATACTCTTTTGTTGATGCCATATTATTTTCCTCCACACCCTTAGGCTCTCTTTATCGGATGCCTGATTACAGTCTTCAACCTCTCCGGCGCTACCCTCCTCGCATCGCTCAGATAAATCTCGTGGTGCATTCTCCGATCCGTTATATCCAATGTGTATCCCTGTTCTTCCATAAACCTGTGCATTGCATCTACCGTAACAGGCTCATCGTCATACGCTCCGATATGCATACATTGTACACATAAGCCTTCCTCATAGGAAAAAAACTCAGCCTTAGAAAAATCCTGCTCTTTCTTTGCCGTAGCTTTCCTGACAGCCCAGTCGAAATCTTCCCTGGTAACAAAATCCGGCAAGCGAATAACAGAAATCCACTTAAAATCTTCCTTACGAGCATAATCAATTCCGGATACTCCATCCTGCCACCAGAATCCCTCTAATGGCGGCACGACATAGTCGAAATATCCATCAATCTGATGATCTTCCTTTTTGCTCATTTTAATCGTAAATGCAATTCCATACAGAAGTCCGATAGCCTGCTTGTATTCTCCGTCTGCATCATTTGGATTGCCGCTTCCCCTTACCGCTATATAGTTCATTTTCGGAACAGTTACGATAGACGGTGTGCCTTTCGGCATATAAAATTCTTTATATTCCTTCTTGTAGTCAAAAGCCATATCCTTTACACCCCCTCTAAGTCCTTCTCTTCATAGATTTTTAATATTTTCTCTGCATTCCTGCGAATAATGTCCCGCACTTCTTCCGGCTCAAGCACCTCTACTTTTGCTCCAAATGTCATAAGCCATGTCACAAGGTTTTCCATATCCGTATAGTCTGCTGAAAAGAGCAGCCTTCCATCGTCCGTTTCTGTAAAGCAGTTCGGTCCAAATTCTTCAACCAGCCGCCACTTCATATTCGGTGTGAAAAGAGCTTTTACCTTTATCCCACCCGGAAATATCTTCTCATTTGACAAATCCGGCATTGGTACATCTCTACGCAGAAATCCACGGTCTGTTTCAACAACACAATCCATACGGTTCAGTTTGAACAGCCTGTAATCTTTACGTTCTAAACACCACCCCCATACATACCAGCTCGACCACCGGAAAACCAGATAATATGGTTCTACCCATCGGTTGCTCTCTCCGGACGGAGCATAATACTTAAATCGTATGATGCGCCTGTTTTCTATTGCACTCTGTATTACCTCGATCTTTGGAGCAAGAGAACCCTTATACCATGAAGATAAGTCAATCAGCATAGAGTCTCTTCCACTGATGAACTCTGATGATCCGGTCTGGATTTTCTCCATCAGCTGACTGTAGTACCTGCTTCCGCTCACACTGTCAAGACTCCGCAAACCCGCAAGAATCATCTGCATATCTTTGGAACTCAAAATCGTCCTGTCCATACGATATCCATCCATAATACTGATACCACCACCGGTACCCTGTGCAGTTTTTATAGGAATACCTGCTTTACAAAGGTCTTCAATATCCCGATTTATTGTCCTTCGAGATACCTCAAATCTTTCTGCCAGTTCAGGAGCCGTTGTCTTTTCTTCCTGCAGTAAGATTGACAATATACCGATAAGTCTATCTATTTTCATCGTTTCTTACACTCCATACATATTATACCTGATTCAACACGACAGCTATATGTCATGTTTATTATATCCGCGAAAATTTTTTCTGTATACAATAGAATGCACGCTCCGCAAACATTCTATTGTCATGAACAAAAAGCCTACGAACATCAGGTTTTATTCCCAATGTCCGAAGGCTCAATAACATTAGTTGAATTTTCTCAATCCGATAAGCCAAATTAGCCTATGATTCACTTGGAATCATCTGAAAATACTTCAACGCCTCTTCAATCGCTATTTCTTTTTCTTTTGGGCATTCCGGCTGTCCGCCCTTCTCAGATTTTAGCTTATTATAGTTCTCTCTTTCTATAATTCCATGCTTCTGCTTTATCTGTGCAATATACAGATTAGATACCTTCATCCCATCATTATGCTCCGCTACGTACTTCTTTATCTCCTCATAAGTCGCCTTGCTCTCCGCGGCTGTCAAATCCATCTCATCCATATCAAGTTTCACATTCACATGATGTTTCGCTTCGTGGAGTTTGGACAAAAGACATACCGTCTCCACATGCACCGTCTCACAGAACTGATCCACCGCCGTCATCTTCTCCACACGATAACCCGCCAGCTGCATCATCTCCAGATCACGTGCCAGACTGGTCATCTTACAGGAGATATACACAATCTTATCCACCCCATAATTCAAGATCTTCGGAAGTGCCTTCGGGTGGATTCCGTCTCTTGGCGGATCCAGTACGATCACATCCGGCTTCTCTTCAATCTCATCAAGTACTTTAAATACATCTCCGGCAATGAATCTGCAGTTGGAAAGTCCATTTCGGACAGCATTTTCTTTTGCCGCCTCGACTGCTTCTTCAATAATCTCGACACCGATCACTTTCTTTGCAACCGGAGCAAGCACCTGACCGATTGTTCCTGTTCCGCTGAACAGATCGAATACAACCTGATTATCAATATCTCCAATGTATTCTCTTACAGTCTCGTACAACACTTCTGCACCTTTTGAATTTGGCTGAAAGAAGGAAAATGGTGTGATCTTAAATTCCAGTCCGAGAAGCTTCTCGTAAAAGAAGTCCTGTCCATAAAGAATTCTTGTCTCATCACTCTTCACGACATCAGACAGGGAATCATTCAATATATGAAGGATTCCAACAATCTTTCCCTCTAATTCCAACGCCAGAAGTTCTTCTACCAATGGAGTAAGGTCATGTTCTTCCTGCGTTGTCGTTACAAGATTCACAAGAATCTCGCCTGTTGTATCGCCTCGTCTCAGAAGAAGATGGCGAAGATAACCGACATGCTGCATTTTCTTGTAATAACTTACATTTCTTTCTTTGAAATAATTAAGCACACAGAGAAGAATCTTATCCATATCTTCATGAACAAGCTGGCAGTCTCCTGCCGTCAGTACATCATACGTACTTCCTTTTTTATGAAGACCGAGAGATAACGGACCGTCTTTGAATTCGTCTCCAAAAGAAAATTCCATCTTGTTACGGTAATGGAATTCCTTCGGGCTGTGCTTCACACCCTCAAAAAGATACTCGCCCTTTACTACCGGATCCATAATCCTGCGGATCTGTCCTTCTTTCATCTTCACCTGTTCTTCGTATGGCATTGTCTGATACATACAGCCACCACAGGCCGGAAAGATACTACAGACCGGCTCTCTTGTCTCTAATGGGGATTTCTCCAACACTTCAAGAAGTCTTCCTTCTGCATTTCCTCTTTTAAATTTGTTTATCATAAAACGGATCTTCTGTCCCGGAATCCCGTTCTTCACAGTAACATACTGTTCTTCCTCCGCAACAAATACAATCCCTTTGTTTGGGAAATCTACACGTTCAATAATACCCTCGTAGATCTGACCTTTTTTCATCCTAATCTCCTATCAATTCTAATCTATTTTAACAGAAAAACAGACAGGATGGTTTCTTCTCACACCCTGTCTGCACTTTTGCAATTCACTCAGGAATTATACCTGATCATCCTCGCTGAAGTAATCATCAAAATCGTCATCAAAGTCATCTTCAAAATCTTCAAGATAATCCGGTGATACGAAACGATATACTGCATAAGCGATTGCTGCTACTGCAGCTACTGCTCCGATGATAGCCAGCGTCCAGATCACTGTGTTCTTCTGCTTCTCAGCCTCATTCTTATGAAGGATCTCGTTCAGTCTTGATTCTGCAATGATGTCTTCTATTCTCTTGTTCATATTAACACGTCCTTTCTTCACCTTTTGCGGTGACAGATAATCTGTGTTTATTATAACACCTGACGATTCATATTACTACTGATTTATCATTTTTTTATAACTTTCTCATACCTTCACAAGCTTTGCAAATTTTGCAAACATCTTGCGTGTTCCGACACTGTCAAATTCAATCGTAACCTCGTGATCTCTTCCGCCTTCTTTGATCTCAGTTACAGTTCCTTCCCCAAACTTCACATGACGCACACGATCTCCGGCTTCATAACCAAGTGGACCATTTCCTCCTGCTGCCAGCTGACTGCCTTTCTGCAGGGATGCCAGTGCCTGACTTCCTGTAAGTGACTTGCCCGTCCCCTGATTCTTTGCAGGTGTCATTCCGCCAAATGTGCCTCCGAATGCCTGTGCCCGAAATGCCTCTCTGGCACGTGCATATGTATTCTGCTGTGCTGGCATCTCCGTCTCCTGAGTAAACTTCTTGTTTCCTGTATCAAGCAGTTCCCTCGGAATCTCTTTCACAAATCGAGACATCGGATTGTATTGTGTCTCACCGTGCACCATTCTTCTGCGCGCACTTGTCAAAGTCAGTTCCTGCTCTGCCCTTGTGATTCCAACATAACAAAGTCTCCGCTCTTCTTCCAGTTCTTCTCTGTCTCCTGCATTAATACTCATATATCCTGGGAAAAGTCCATCTTCCATCCCTGCAAGATAAACACGCGGAAATTCAAGCCCCTTTGCACTATGTAAAGTCATCAGAACAACATATTCCTGTTCTTCGTCCAAACTGTCGATATCCGCAACCAAAGCAACTTCTTCAAGAAATCCACTCAGTGTTGCCTTTTCGTCTTTATCCTGACAACTTTCCTCATAAGTTGCCGCCTTACTGATCAGCTCGTCTATATTCTCTTTTCTTGTTTTCGCCTCTTCTTTATCTTCATTTTCAAGGCTTTCTATGTATCCTGTCTTCTCAATCACTTCCTGTAAAAGATCTGTGATACTCATCTCTTCTGCCAACGTCTTAAAATACTCGATCAATGCCGCAAAAGAATCCAGTTTTGTTGCACTTCTTCCCACTCCTGCGATCAGCCCCGGTGCCAGTAATGCCTCATAAAAACCAATTCCACGTTCTGTTGCGGACTCCTGGATCCGGTTGATTGTTGTAAGACCGATTCCTCTCTTTGGGACATTAATGATTCTTCTAACCGCAACATCATCACGTCCATTGTCGATTGTCTTGAGATAAGCAAGAAGATCCTTGATCTCTCTTCTCGCATAGAAATTCACACCGCCGACAATCTTATAAGGAATATTCATGGCAATAAATTTCTCTTCCAGCAGACGGGATTGTGCATTCGTACGATAAAGAACTGCACTGTCATTATAGGAACCTCCCTGTCTGACAGCACTTTTGATATCCTCGCCAATGAAATCCGCCTCATCAAATGCAGTATCAAACTGACGCAGACGGATCAGTTCGCCTTCTCCATTCTCCGTCCAAAGTGATTTCTCCTTTCTTCCACGGTTATTCGCGATCACACTGTTCGCTGCATTCAGAATATTCCCTGTAGATCTGTAGTTCTGCTCCAGTTTGATCACCTTTGCATCCGGAAATTCATGCTCAAAATCAAGAATATTCCGGATATTCGCTCCACGGAACTTATAGATTGACTGGTCATCATCTCCAACGACACAAAGATTCTTATATTTTCCTGCCAAAAGGCTTACCAGCTGAAACTGAACTGTATTCGTATCCTGATATTCATCTACCATAATATAGCGGAATCTTTCCTGATAACTCTCAAGCACATCCGGCTGTGTCTGCAAAAGCTGTACTGTCTTTACAAGCAGATCGTCAAAATCCAGCGCATTATTCGCCCTCATCTGCGCCTCATACTCACGGTAAACCTTGGCAATCTTCATCTTTGCAAAGTCTCCTCCGGCATTCAGTTCAAATTCATCCGGAAGGATCATCTCATTCTTTGCAGATGAAATTGCTGAAAGCAGACTTCTTTCTTTAAACACTTTCGTATCCACATCTACTTTCCGACAGACTTCCTTAATTAATGTCTTCTGATCGTCCGTATCATATATAGTAAAATGATTCTCATACCCTAATCTGTCAATAAATCTTCTCAAAATACGCACACATGCAGAATGAAATGTACTCACCCATACACTCTCCGCTCCAAAACCGACAAGGTTATCCACACGCTGGCGCATCTCCTCCGCTGCTTTGTTCGTAAATGTGATTGCAAGAATATTCCATGGGTTCACGCCACGTTCTCCGATCAGATATGCGATCCTGTGCGTCAGAACCCTTGTTTTCCCTGAACCGGCTCCGGCAAGGATCAGAAGAGGACCGTCCGTGTGGTAAACTGCCTCTCTCTGTGGTTCATTTAATTTATCATAAATGCTCATCTTTCCACTCCTTTAAAGTTATAAAGATATCTGTAAATGTATTCCCATTATCAAACACACGTTCCTGTTTGTCAACTACATTTTCCGGCCTTCTTATCTTTTGCTTGCCATCTAGTTTTAAATACTATATAATAAATGCATTGAGGTGATAACATGAATATAGATACAAGTAATCTGTTAAACAGCATTTTAGAAGAACTTTCTTCTTTAAGTTATGTGCATCCCGGCGATGTTCCGAATATTGATCTTTACATGGATCAGGTGACTACTTTTATGGATGAGCAGCTGGCTTCGACCAAACGTTACCCGGATGATAAGATCCTGACAAAGACCATGATCAATAATTATACGAAGAATAATCTTCTTCCACCACCTGTGAAGAAGAAGTATTCCAGAGAGCACCTGCTCCTTCTGGTCTTCATTTATTATTTTAAGAGCATCCTTTCAATTAAAGATATTGAGACAGTCCTTGCACCACTCACAGAGAAATATTTTCCGGATGGAAGTTCTTTTGAATTAGCGGATATTTACAAAGAAGTCTGCAAGATTGAAAAGGAACAGCTGGATTCCATCAAAGAGAATGTAACTGCTACTTATAAGAAATCTGCTGAGACTTTCACTCATCTTGCTGAAGTAGAAGATAAAGAGATCTTACAGCAGTTTGCATTTATCTGCAGTTTAAGTTTTGATGTATATATCAAGAAAATGATAATTGAGCGGATCATTGATGACCTCTCTTCCAAGTCTTCAAAAAACGAAGAGAAAAAGAAAGGGAAATAAACAATTCTGTTTAAAACGAGATACAGCCTGCGAAAGTCTTTATCAGGATCTTTCGCAGGCTGTATCTTTTGATTGATAAAAGGTATCTTATTGTAAGCTTAATTCTTGAGTGTTATTCTTCCGTCCCGTTCTCTTCCTCAGCAAGCCCGACACGTTTGAAAACCATATCATATCCGTCATTCCCATAATTAAGAGAACGATTCACACGACTGATTGTCGCAGTGGATGCTCCTGTCTTCTCCGCGATTTCCAGATATGTCTTCTGTTCACGGAGCATTCTTGCCACTTCAAACCTCTGTGACAATGAAAGCAGCTCATTGATCGTACAGATGTCTTCAAAAAATGTATAACACTCTTCTTTATTCTCAAGGCTTAAGATTGCCTGAAACAGATAATCTACTGCCTCGGTTCTGATTTTCTTGCTCATACGAAACAATCTCCTTCTCAACCGGCTAATTATATGATGGTTTAAAGTATTCCATAAACCATAACAATACCTTTTGCCTTCTCAGGCCACTTTTTGATTTTAACACATTAAATTTTTAAAGTCCACCACTTCTTATGAATTTAAACTAAATTTCTGCGCAATTTTGATTTTTTTCTAAAACATTTTGTGTAAAACACACTTTTTTCGTTGTTCTTCCTCTTTTAAGATGCTATAATAAGTCTGTTATAAATATTTTGATACAAAAGAGAGGAGTACATGATTAATATGAAGTGCCCAATATGTGGAAAAGACCTGGATTTGCAGAATAAGCAGATTGGCACCAGCGAAAACGGGGATCCAATCTTTAATGAATATGCAATCTGCCATAGCTGTAAAAAGCAATGGAACCTTGATAAACAACGTGCGAAGAAGATCGCTGCTAAGAAGGCTGCCGAAGAGAAAGCAAAAGCTGAAGCTGAGGCCCGTGCCGCTGAAGAGAAGGCAAAAGCTGAGGCTGAGGCTCGCGCTGCTGAAGAGAAGGCAAAAGCTGAAGCTGCCGCTCGTGCTGCTGAAGAAAAAGCGAAAGCCGAAGCAGCTGCCCGTGCCGCCGAAGAGAAAGCAAAAGCTGAAAGAGCTGCCCGCAGAGAAGCAAAGGCTCGCGCCCGCAAAGAAGCGATTGCCCGCCTTGCTGCTGACAAAGGGATTTCAGAAGAAGAAGCTGAACGTATTCTTAAAGAAAGAGCCAGAGCTCGCAAAGCCGCTGCACAGAAAGCTGCCACTGCTCCCACTGATGCTGCTGATGATTCCGAAGAGCAGAAATATGGGAATATTCCAGCGGAAGAGATCCGTGATAAGCGTGAAAAAGCAGTTCGCAAAGGATACGAAGATATGCTTGCAACTGATCCTGACAGTAAAGCTGCCAAGAAGAAAAAGAAAGAAGAAGCCGAAACTGCGAAAGCAAAAGAAGATGTAAAATCTAAGAAAATGGATGACTATGATGATGAGAAATCCTCTGATGATGAAGATGATGATGAATATGAATACGTAGACGAATATCCACGTTTCAGACCTGGACGCATCCTCCTTGGAATCATTTCCCTGCTTGCATTTGGTTTCTGTATTTATAAAGGATTCGTAACAGGACTCAGCACATCCGGAGCTGACGTAGCTTCTGCCCCTGGCATGAATTATGTCATTGTTGCTCTTTGTATGCTTGTCACTGCACTGTTATACTTCATCATGAATAACCGTGATACACTTTTTGCATTCCTTATCCCGATGATTGTCTATATCGGTGGTGCTGTTTTTGCTTTCCTGAAACATGGAGATGAATTCGAACTTCTGATTTTAGCCGGCGTAAGTGGTGTACTTGCTGTTATTTCATTAATTCTTGCAATCGCTTCTCGCGGTGGAGATGATTACGATGATGAAGATGATTACGACGATCCATTTGAAGAAGAACACGATAATTAAAATCGCGTTGTAAATCTTTTGGTTTTCTTAGAACAATTTATATAAGATAATTACAAGGGAGTATCATTTTGCGGTACTCCCCTTTTTTGTCTTGATATGCATTTTTTATATCATATATCTAAAATATTTTTAGGCACCAAAAAACTTTTTTAGAATAGTTGTTGCTTTTTGTTGAATATGTGATAAAATATAGACAAAGATATCTTTATATAATCAAAATTCACAACAAACACATTTTCCTCAAAGATTCTTCTTTGGGGATTTTGTCACAAAGAAAGGAGTAACTGACATGGCATCATTTATAGTAAATGGTCAGGAAGTCTCACCTTCAAAGAATCAGAAACTGTTAAGGTTCCTCCGTGATGAACTGCACATTACCTCTGCAAAGGATGGCTGCAGCGAAGGCGCTTGTGGAGCCTGTACCGTTATCATTGATGGTCAGACTTGTAAATCCTGCGTACCTGACACAGATTCATTGGCCGGAAAGAATGTCATCACAGTCGAAGGACTTTCTGATTGGGAACAGAAAGTCTACACTTATGCTTATGGAAAAGCTGGCGCTGTACAGTGCGGATTCTGCATTCCTGGTATGGTTATGTGTACAAAAGCACTTTTGGATGTAAATCCTGAACCAACCGATGACGAGATTCGTTATGCACTGCGCAACAACTATTGCCGCTGTACAGGATATGTTAAAATTATGGATGCAGTGCGTCTGGCAGCTAAGATTCTGAAAGAAGGCGTTTTACCGGATGATGGCGATCCGAGCTGGTCACTTGGTTCTCGCGTTTCCCGTATAGATGTTGAAGAAAAAGTACTCGGAACAGGAAAATATCCGGATGACTATTATCCGGAAGGAATGATCTACGGCACTGCTCTTCGAAGCAAATATCCACGAGCTCGTGTACTTTCTATTGACGTATCTGCTGCAAAGGCTCTGCCTGGCGTAGAAGCCGTTGTAACAGCCGATGATATTCCTGGGGAGAATAAGATCGGACACTTGAAACATGATCAGTATTCACTGATTCCGGTCGGTGGACTGACCCATTATCTCGGAGATGCAATTGCCCTTGTAGCTGCAACTGACATGGCAACTGCCGAGAAAGCGAAGAAGCTTATCAAAGTGGAATATGAGGTCCTTCCTCATGTGCATACAGTGGAAGAAGCTGCTGCTCCAGATGCACCACTTGTTTTTGACGAAGAAGAGACGAATGTCTGTGCTTACAAGCACATCAGCCGCGGAAATGCAGAAGAAGCGATTAAGAATTCCAAATATGTGATTTCTCATCATTTTGAGACACCTTGGACGGAACACGCTTTCCTCGAACCGGAATGCGCTGTGTCTTTCTATGATGAAGACGGTGACATTTTCGTGTATTCTACAGACCAGTCTGCTCACCAGACCCTGCACGAAGTTACACTTATGCTTGGGAACGATAAAGTAAAGGTTCAGAATGCATTAGTCGGCGGTGGTTTCGGTGGCAAGGAAGACATGACGGTTCAGCATTTAAGTGCATTACTTACTTATGTAACAAAGAAACCGATCAAGATGAAATTATCCAGAGCAGAATCCTTGCTTGTTCATCCAAAACGTCACCCATTCTACATGGATATGACAATGGGATGTGACGAAAACGGTGTGATCCAGGGCGTAAAAGCGATTGTTAAATCTGACACAGGTGCATTCGCTTCTCTTGGTGGTCCGGTTCTCGAACGTGCATGTACACATGCAGCAGGACCTTATCATTATGAAAACTTCGAGATCGAAGGTACTGCTTATTATACAAACAACCCGCCAGCCGGAGCATTCCGCGGATTTGGTGTTACACAGACCTGTTTCGCAACAGAGTCTCTTCTGAACATGATGGCTGATAAAGTTGGCATCACACCTTGGGAAATCCATTACCGTAATGCGATCCGCCCGGGTGAAGTACTTCCAAACGGACAGATCGTAGACAATTCCACAGGTCTTGTTGAGACACTGGAAGCTGTTAAAGAAGAATACGATGCTGCACTTGCAGCCGGTAAAGCAGTTGGTCTTGGATGTGCAATGAAGAACGCCGGTGTTGGTGTTGGTATCCCGGATACAGGACGTGTAAAATTAATTGTCGAAGATGATGAAAAGCTTCATATCTTCACCGGTGCTTCCTGTATCGGTCAGGGACTTGGAACTGTACTTGTACAGATGATCGTTACAAACACAGACCTCTCCCATGACGACATCGTCTATGAGCGAAGCAACACATGGATTTCACCTGATTCCGGTACAACTTCCGGTTCTCGTCAGACACTTGTAACTGGTGAAGCGTGCCGCAGAGCATGCGAAAAATTCATGGAAGCAAAAAACAGCGGTAAATCCATGAAAGATATGATTGGAGAAACTTTCTACGGAGAGTATCTCGCTAAGACTCATCCGCTTGGTGCAGATGTGCCTAACCCAATTTCTCATGTTGCTTATGGATATGCAACTCAGGTCTGCATCCTTGATCCTAAGACAGGTAAGATTGAGAAAATGATTGCCGCACACGATGTTGGTAAAGCTGTCAACCCACTCTCCTGCGAAGGTCAGATTGAAGGTGGTGTTGTAATGTCTATGGGATACGCACTCAGAGAACAGTATCCGATTGATGAGAACTGTAAACCAATTGATAAATATGGTTCCCTGGGACTCTTCCGATCTCACGAAATCCCTGAGATCGAAGCTATCGTTATTGATAAGCCAGGTCTGGATGTTGCCTGTGGAGCAATCGGTATCGGAGAGATCACATCCATCCCTACTGCTCCTGCGATCGCAGATGCATATTGCAGATTTGACGGAGAAAGACGCTACAGCCTTCCTCTTTCCAACACACCATATGAAAGGAAGAAATAATCATGGCAATTAAAAAGAGATTTCCTTACCGGGCAGCTCTGGTTGCCTGTAACGGTGGCTGCCGCGCAGCCGGCTCTGAAGACGGTGGATGCAAAGATGGCTGCATCGGATGTGGAGCCTGTATAGAAAAATGTAAATTCGGCGCGATCTCCATGAATGAATATGGCGTTGCCGAAATAGATGAAGAAAAATGTATTGCCTGTGGACAGTGTGCAAAAGTCTGTCCGCAGAACCTGATCAAGATTCACGAATGTGCAAACTACATTGTAGTAAAATGCTCCAACAAAGAAAAAGGAGCTGTTGCACGTAAGCAGTGTGAAGTCAGTTGTATAGGATGCGGTATCTGTGAAAAAACATGTACTGCAGGTGCAATTCATGTAGAAGATAATTGTGCAGTAATCCAGGAAGACGTCTGCTTAAGCTGTGGAATGTGCTCTGTAAAATGTCCAAGACATGTAATCCATGATCTCCGCGGAGTATTTACAGCAGTAAGATAATACAAAAGCTATCGACTACGATAACAACACAGATATGTGTTAAGTTATTGTAATCGATAGCTTTTTTCATCTACTCATCTTCATCCAGAAACTCAATATCATCATCGTCATCCAGATAATCCAAATCATTCAAGTCATCTAAGTCATCCAGATCGTCTAAGTCCTCCAAATCTTCTAAGTTATCCGGATCGTCATCAAAATCATAATCCTCTGCCGCATCTGCCTCATCAGCAGTCACTTCAATTTCGACGTCTTCCTCCCAGTCTTCCTCGTCTACATCAAACTTCTCTTCTTTAAAGTTCTCCACTTCATCTTCTTCCAGATCATCCTCAAGATCATCAAATTCATCCATACTGACAACCGTTGTGCCCTTGTCTTCTTTCAGGACATTCTCCGGAAGACTCTCCATGATCTCATCCAGCTCATCAAAATCATCCAGATTCTCAACCAGTGCCCTTGCCTTCTCGACTTCATTTTCTGTAGAGTGTTCTTCACGGATTTCTGCAGCTTTCAGTAAATTCTTTTTCTTACGTTTTCCGGATTCCAGAAGAAGCTGGATCCAGATACTAAGTGCACCAATTGCAACACAAAGTGCCACATGGATCATTCCATTTTTATACGGCTGCAGATAGAAAATACTGCTGCCCGCTGCCATTGCTCCAAATACAGAGGAAGAAGCAATCAGCATAAAGTTATGAAACTTAATAGAAAGCAATGCACACACAAGACCAATTCCCACGCAGATTCCATACATGATAAGATTCTGTGGTTTCATCAGATGTACACTGACAACAAAGGCAAGTACAGCTACTGTCACAAATCCACCAATCTGCTTCTTCCACGCACCAAGCACCGCCAATACAAGTCCCACACCTGCTCCTGCCGCCAATGCAATCGTCTGATCCAGTCCCGCAATTACTCCGACTGCAATTCCGGCTGCACATCCTGCTGACAATCCTGCGATCACAGACCAGAAACGTACCAGCTTCAATCCGGTCAGACATAACAGTACTGCTCCGACCGTTATAACAATCAGAGAGATAAATTCCATCTGACTCAAATGATGACTGCTTTCATTAAGTCCAGCCAGAACAACATCCAGGTCAAAATTCAGAATTGTATCAATCATATCATTTACATTCATTATTACACCTTCGTCCCTTACTATTTATTACTCACTACTGCTCATTTTAGCAACTTTTTTTGCTGATTACAAGTGTTCATTTCACCTTTCCATTGACTTCTTATTCTTCTCCAATTAAAATAGAAGAGAAATGCTATTGCCGGCCGCATATTACCGCGAACAGCAATGAAATGCTATATAAAGGAGTTTATTATGGAACAATTAAAAATACCTGCCGGCTATCATTCTCCTCTCACAATTCGTGAGACAGAGGTAGCCATCAAAGAAGTGAAAGACCACTTCGAGCGTGCTCTTGCAAAGAATCTCCACCTGACACGAGTGTCAGCACCACTGTTTGTCCGTCCGGAATCCGGTCTGAATGATAACTTAAACGGTGTGGAACGTCCGGTTTCCTTTGACATCAAAGAACAGGATGGTTCTGTTGCAGAGATCGTTCATTCTCTTGCAAAATGGAAAAGATATGCATTGAAGAATTATAATTTCCATTCCGGCGAAGGACTTTACACAGATATGAGTGCGATACGCCGTGATGAAGATACAGACAATATCCACTCCCTGTATGTTGACCAGTGGGACTGGGAAAAAGTAATCTCTAAAGAAGAACGCAACACAGAGACACTTCAGTACACTGTCCGCAAAGTCTACCGGGCACTGAAAGACACAGAAGAGTACATTTCCAGACGTTACAATTATATTGATCCTCTTCTTCCTGATGATATCTTTTTCATCACCACACAGGAGCTGGAAGACCTTTATCCGGATCTCACTACCAAAGAACGTGAAAAGGCAATTGCAAAAGAAAAAGGCGCTGTGTTTATCTCCAAGATCGGCGGCGTACTCGCTTCCGGTGAAAGACATGACGGTCGTGCACCGGACTACGACGACTGGGAGCTGAACGGTGACATTATCGTTTATTATCCGGTTCTCGACATCGGTCTTGAGCTCTCTTCTATGGGAATCCGTGTTGACGAAGACTCATTAAAGGCACAGCTCAAAGAAGCCGGATGCGAAGATCGTGCAGAACTTCCATTCCAGAAGGCACTGTTGAACGGCGAGCTTCCATATACAGTCGGCGGCGGTATCGGACAGTCCCGTATCTGTATGTATTACTTAAGAAAGGCTCATATCGGTGAAGTACAGTCTTCCCTCTGGCCTGAAAATGTAGTTGAAGCTGCTGCTGATGCCGGCATCCATCTTCTCTAAAGATAAAACAGACCAGCCGATTATATGACAAAAAGCAGATTCGAATTCTACCGGAGCATCTCTCCTTTGAATCCGAATCTGCTTTTTTATTCTCCTCTTATTCTATAATCAGCAGCTGTTCTTTCTCTTCCTCTGACACCCTGTTCCAAAAAACATTAAACTCATCAAATTCCGGCAAATAGATATCTGCCGTATTCCAGATCTGTGCCAGATCCTTGTCATTTGCCTTATCATAAACTGCTACTGTCTTAAATCCCGCATGCTTTGCCGTTCTCAAAGCCTGGTAAGTATCTTCAAACACCCAGGTCTGTTCCGGCTCCGTATCCAGCTGCAAAAGTGCCGCAAAATAAATATCCGGCTGATCCTTACCGCTTCCGATCTCAGATGCTGTAAAAACCCCCTGAAAATAAGGCAATACCTTCAATCTGCTCAGAGCCGCTTCTGCATTCTTCCGGTCACCGGTTGTTGCGATCACCATAGGAATCTTCCGCTCTCTGAATTCCTCCAGGTACTGACGAACCCCTTCTTTCAGTGGAACTCGCTTTGCATAATAATCTTCCACTTCCTTATTCAGCCCCTGTACAACCTCTTCCACTGTCTTCTCCAGATTATAATGTGAGATCAGATAATCCGCTGCCTCTTCCAGACTCATCTCAAACAATGTCTCCCCAAGGTTCTTCTCAGCCTCAATTCCCAAATGATCCAGATACAATTCTCCAAGATTCTCCCAGACAGGCATGGAATTGAGAAGGACACCATCTACGTCAAATATTACACCTTTTATCATGTCATTCCTCTTTTCTGCTATGCACTACATTATAGTCTCCCTGGAAACACATGTCAACCATTAGAAAAAGACCTTCTGCCGGCAGGTCAACCACTTGCAAAAGGTCTTTATAAAATGTTGTTATTTATTTTGTCTCAAGGATCTTATCAACGCTTGCCAGTTTTACACTCAATACAAATACTTCAGCGGCAACTGCAAGTTCTTCCGGTGTCGGATAAGACGGTGCAATACGGATATTGCTATCATGTGGATCTTTTCCATAAGGGAATGTTGCTCCTGCTCCTGTCATAACAACGCCTGCCTCTTTCGCCTTCGCAACAATTGCTTTCGCACATCCGTCCAGTGCATCAAAGGAGATGAAATATCCTCCGCGTGGCGCGATCCAGGATCCAATCTCAAGTCCGCCAAGTTCTCTTTCAAGAACCTCAAGAACAGCCTCGAACTTCGGGCGCAGGATGTCTGCATGTTTCTTCATATGTTCTACGATTCCGTGAATATCTTTAAAAAATCTTACATGACGCAGCTGATTTACCTTATCATGTCCGATTGTCTGAACACGCATTGTACTTCTGATGTCATTCAAGTTTGCATCAGATGCAGCCACTGCTGCAATTCCTGATCCCGGGAAACTGATCTTGGATGTAGAAGAGAACTTGTAAACCATATCCGGGTTACCTGCCTTCTTACATTCCATCAGGATCTCAATCAGATAATCCTGCTTATCTTCATATAAATGATGTACACAGTAAGCATTATCCCAGAAGATACGGAAATCTTCTGCTGCCGGCTTCAGGTTCGCGAAACGGAACACTGTCTCGTCTGAATATGTGATTCCCTGTGGGTTAGAGTACTTCGGTACACACCAGATTCCTTTGATTGCCGGATCACTGCTTACAAGCTTCTCAACCATATCCATATCCGGTCCTGTTGATGTCATCGGCACATTTATCATCTCAATTCCGAAATGCTCTGTAATCGCGAAATGTCTGTCGTATCCCGGAACCGGACATAAGAATTTCACCTTGTCAAGCTTGCACCATGGAGTACTTCCCATGATACCATGTGTCATTGCACGTGCTACTGTATCATACATTACATTCAGACTTGAGTTTCCGAAAATGATCACGTTATCTTTCGGAACTTCCATCATATCTGCAAGAAGCTGTTTTGCTTCATCAATTCCATCAAGTCCGCCATAGTTACGGCAGTCAACGCCATCTTCACAAGTCAGATCAACACCACTTGTCAGTGTATCCATCATCCCCATTGACAGATTCAGCTGGTCTGCTGACGGTTTTCCTCTGGACATATCCAGTTTCAGACCTTTTGCCTTCACTTCTTCAAACTGCGCCTCCAGGCCACTCTTTAATTCCAATAACTCTTCTTTGCTCAAATCTTTATATGCAGTCATTGCAGGAATCCTCCACTTTCTTTATTTTTTCACTTTTGTTATTGTATATAATTTTTGACGTTTCGTCAATGGGTTCTTGCATTCTTTTTCATTTTTTTGTTTTTTTCTGCTTTATTTTCATATGTTTTGCATTTCAAAAGTGTTTTTCATTCATTTTTACCATGTTCTGTGTTATCAGTCTGTCCCATCAGGTTTTATTTATGCATTATTGATTTTTTCTCCCCTCCTGTGATATCCTTAGAAAGTAGATTCCAGTCATCATTCCACTTGACTGTGAATGAAAATCTTATGATTTCTATGGAGGTACTAAAATGAAATTTACATTTGCACACAATAACCTAAATGTATACGATCTTGAAAAATCACTGGATTTTTACCAGAAAGCTCTGAATTTAAAAGTAGAACGTGAAAAACTTGCCGATGACGAAAGTTTTAAGCTTGTATATCTCACAGACGGTGTGACCCCGCATCTTTTAGAGCTCACCTGGCTGCGTGATATGGATCGGCCATACGAACTGGGAGATAATGAGATTCATCTTGCATTTGCTGTCGATGATTTCGATGCTGCTTACAAAAAACATAAAGAGATGGGATGTATCTGCTTTGAGAATCCGGCTATGGGAATCTATTTTATTGAAGACCCTGACGGATACTGGCTGGAAATTGTACCGGGCAAATAATCCCACTAAAATTGTTAAGAAATTTGACCCTCTTTTACGTTTAATTCTGACCCATCTGAATTCAGAAATTGTCTGACTTTCAAATGGGTCATTTTTGTAAGTTCAGTTAGTTCCTTCAGGAATCCCTAATTCTTTAGCAGCTTTGGCACCACCGATTTCTTTTAAGAGGTCATCCTCCTTACGAGGCTACGAATTGAAATAATTTTGGTGGGCATAATGAAGCGAGAAGTTCTGAATATTATTGAGTTTGAGACATATGTAGAAAAGTTTTGATAAAGAAATAAAACTGTAGGGTAGACAAACGATTCAAAAATTTGTATTCTTTTCTTAAAAAGATAACACTATATATTTTAAATTACAGCGAATCAGATTCTTATGATATGAAAAATGGAATTGAAAACAGCAATGCCATGTGAAGGAGGATGTATTATCCATGAAAACAATACTCGAACATTCGATTTATAAGAGACTTGCTGCCGTGATATGCATCCTCACAAGTATGTTTTTAGTATCATGTGGAGCAGTGGACAAAACTCAGACAACAAGCCAGATATCAGATCAGAATCTTTATGCCGGAGAAATTCAGGAAGCGGATGTTTTTATTGATATCCCGAATTTACGCCAATACGGAGGCTATACATGTGGAACAACTTGTGTACAGATGTTGATGAACTGGATGTTTCCATATCAGAGCGATCTGAATTTGACTACATATGAAGAAGAACTTGGAACTAGTGAAGAAGCCGGGACACCACCAGAAAATATAGTCACCTATTTTAAAGAAAATAAGATACAGATCCATGAAAAAGAGAAAAGAACCATAAATGATCTGATTTTTGTGCTGGACCAGGGGCATCCGATGCTGATGTGTATACAGGCATGGACCTCATCAGAGGGTGGATATAATACTGCAGATTCAGAGGATTCAGAGACGTATTTAACAGAGGGGCACTGGGTGATCTGTGTTGGTTATCAAAAGCAAAAAAGTGGATATATATTTTATTTTAATGATCCTGCCTGTGTAGGACATTGTATGATGGACGAGGATGATCTGGATCAGCGCTGGATTGATATGGATACGAACGGGAAGGTGTACGATCACTATGGAATTGAGATTGCCGAAACTGGTGAATTGTATGATCCGGATGGAGTATTTTATTTATCGTGAAAGTTGTCCTTATTGTAAGGGACGAAGACGCAAGAAGCGACTATTTTAATTTTAAAGTGTAAAATAAAAAGGAATCATAATCTGATTCCTTTTTTTATTTTGTACATTTTTTTGATTTTAGTGCAATTTCTAAGTTTTAAAGCTTTTTAATATCTCACATAATATGTAACACGTACAGAACTTACCTTAACCGGCACTCCTGTCTGCTGTGCTTCGATCATCTGCCCTCCACCAATGTAAATAGCTACATGACCCGATGTCCAACAGATATCTCCCGGCTGAGGATTACTTACAATTGTTCCTGCTGCAAGAATATCTCCACTTTTTCTTGGAATTGAAATTCCAGCCTGTCTGTAACAATACTGTACAAGTCCTGAACAGTCAAGTCCGACTCCCGGTGTAGTTCCGCCCCATACATATGGAACTCCAATCTGCGAATAAGCTGCATTTACAATAATACTTCCTTTATCAGCACTATAGCTTGGGCTTGATGAGGAAGAACTTGAACTGCTTGAGCTTGAACTGTTGGAAGAACTACTACTTGAGCTTGAGTTACTTGAACTTCCTGAACTTGAGCTACTGGAGTTTGAACTACTGGAAGAACTATTGCCTGAGTTATTTCTGTTAGAAGAACTACTGCTTGAGTTATTCTTCTTAGCCGCTTCCTTAGCTGCTTCCTCAGCAGCTTTCTTCGCTGCCTCTTCTGCTGCCTTTCTCTTAGCTTCTTCTTCCGCTGCTTTCTTTACAGCTTCATCAATCTTAACATCAAGATTTGCAATCTCACTGCTCTTCTCTGTAATTGTTGTATTCAGCTCATCCTTCTGCGCATCATACTCTGTCTGTGTCTCCTGCAGATCAGCCATCTTTGTCTCAAGTGTTGTCTTAAGATCTTCTACTTTCTGAACTGTCGCAACATACTCTTCGAGCTTATCTCTGTCATAAGAATGTACCTGCTGGGAATATTCTGCCTGTGTCAGTACACTGGAAATATCTCCGGATGTCAGTACCTTCTCCACTGTAGCAGTTCCTGTTCCTTCTTCGTACATGTACTTAATACGAAGCTTCATAGCTGCATACTGCTGTTCCTGTTCCTCCTGCGCTGTCTTCAGGTCTTCCTCTGTCTGAGAGATTTCCTCACCTGTTTCGATCAGATCATTTTCAAGATCAGAGATCTTTGTCATAAGTGAATTCAGCTGTGTCTGAAGATCGCTTACCTGGTTCTGTGTCTCCTGCTTCTTCTGCTTCAGATCACTGACCTCGTCAGCAAGTACCGGTGTAACAGTCATTGTACATGCAAGTGTTACTGCAAGAATCATACTGCTTACTTTTTTTAACTTCATCTTTCCACCTATCCTTATTTTTATCTAGTCCCCCATGTGATGCATTATAATTTTTCGTATCACAACTCATTGCAAATAGTTACATTATAATTCCACATACTCATATGTTATAATACAACATCTATTGTGTTTTTTCAACATATTTCTCGTAACAAGAGGGTATTTTATTTACATTCTACGCTCAATATTATAGCGTATCTATGTAATATTTTCAATAGTTCTCCTTACTTTTTTCATTTTTTCGTAACATTTTCGTAACAAAAAATTTGGAAAGTTATCCTTATTCTCAGATAAACTTTCCAGATTCCAATTTCACTGTATGATCTTTTATTTTCTACTGAATATATAAGTTTGTATATCCCATCAGGCTTTCATCTACTTCTCTCGCCACTTCACGGCCTTCACGGATAGCCCATACAACAAGAGACTGTCCTCTGTGCATATCCCCGGCTGTGAATACATTTTTCACATTTGTAGAATATTTTCCTGCCTCAGTCTTTACATTTGTGCGTTCATTCACTTCTACACCAAATGCTTTTGTTACATAATCCTGGCTTCCAAGGAATCCTGCTGCGATCAGAACAAGATCTGCATCTACTGTATACTCGCTTCCTTCTACCGGAACCATCATTTTCCGTCCGGTCTTCTCATCTGTCTTACTCTCAAGTTTGATAAGAACTGCCTTACAGAGATTTCCTTTCTTGTCTTTTACGAATTCTTTCACCGTCGTTGTATAAACACGAGGATCAGAACCAAACACAGCAATTGCTTCCTGCTGGCCATAATCTGTCTTGCAGACTCTCGGCCACTCCGGCCATGGGTTCATCGGTGTTCTCTCGTCCGGTGCTTTCGGCATCATCTCCAGCTGGAGAACGCTCTTCGCTCCATGACGGATAGATGTTCCGACACAGTCATTTCCTGTATCTCCGCCTCCGATTACAATTACATTTTTTCCTTTTGCAGAAATGTAGCTTCCTACTTTAAGCTTCATGTCATTTGCCCAGAGTGCTTTCGTTGTTGATTTCAGGAAATCTACTGCGAAATAAATTCCCTGTGCATCTCTTCCCGGTGCTTTGATATCTCTTGGATTGGATGCTCCGCATGCAAGGATCACGCGGTCATATTCTTTCAGGATATCTGCTGCCTTCACGGCTTTTCCGACATTACATCCTGTCTGGAATACAATTCCTTCTTCTTCCATGATCGCAATCTTGCGGTCGATGATCTGTTTTTCAAGCTTCATATTCGGGATTCCATAGCGGAGCAGTCCACCCGGTTTGTCTTCACGTTCAAAAACTGTTACCTGATGTCCTCTCTTATTCAGGAGATCTGCCGCCGCAAGTCCGGACGGACCGGAACCGATCACTGCAACTTTCTTTCCGGTGCGCACCTTCGGTGGATTTGCCTTTGCATATCCCATCTCGTATGCATTTTCAATAATTGCATATTCATTGCTCTTTGATGCAACTGCTTCCTGATTCAGTCCGCAAGTACATGCATTCTCACACAGTGCCGGACATACGCGGGAAGTAAACTCCGGAAAATTGTTTGTCTTTTTCAGTCGTAAATAAGCTTCTTTCCAGTTTCCATTGTAGATCAGGTCATTCCACTCCGGCACAAGGTTGTGCAGTGGACATCCGCTTGCCATTCCTGCAAGTGGCTTTCCTGACTGACAGAACGGAACTCCGCACGCCATACAGCGTGCGCCCTGAAGTTCCTGTTCTTCTTTGCTAAGAGGCGTATGGAACTCATTGAAATGCTTGATTCGTTCCAGTGGGCTCTCTGCCGGTTTATCCTGTCTTTCGTAATCCATAAATCCTGTCGGTTTTCCCATTTCTATGCCTCCTATCTTCCGTTCTTGATCATGTTAAATGCTTCGATTTTTGCTTTTTCTCTGCTCAGTCCTTTTTCTTCCATCTGGATGATTGTGGACATCATTCTCTCGTAGTCTTCCGGAATGATCTTCTTGAATTTTGGAAGATATTCTTTGAAGTTATCAAGAATCTTCTTACCAACCTCAGAGTTTGTATAAGCAACATGCTCCTGGATCATTCCTTTTAATTCCTGCACATCATATTTATCTGTGACACGTTCAATGTTGACCATTGCTTTATTTACTTTACGGTACAGGCTGTTATCGAGATCGATCACATAGGCAATACCGCCGCTCATTCCGGCTGCAAAATTCTTTCCAACCTGTCCGAGTACAACAACACATCCACCTGTCATATATTCGCATCCGTGATCTCCGACACCTTCTACAACGGCACGTACACCGGAGTTTCTTACTGCAAAACGTTCTCCGGCAACGCCTCCTACAAATGCCTTACCGCTTGTAGCTCCGTAAAGGGCAACATTTCCGATGATAATATTCTCATCTGATTTGAATTTCACACCTTTTGGCTGGCAGACAACCAGTTTTCCACCGGAAAGTCCTTTTCCGAAGTAATCATTACTGTCTCCTGTCAGTTCCAGTGTCAGTCCTTTCGGGATAAATGCTCCAAAGCTCTGACCGCCAGCTCCCTTACACTGGATCACATAGCTGTCTTCTTCCAGTCCTTCCGGATATCTTCTTGTGATCTCAGATCCGAAAATTGTTCCGAACGTACGGTCTGTATTTGTAACATCTACTTCAAGTCCTCTCTTTTCTCCTCTTTCAAGGGCTGGGAGAAGCTGTTTCAGAAGCACTTTTTCATCCAATGTCTTGTTCAGTTCAAAATCATAGACTTTCTTCGGATTGAAGATAACGCCTTTCTTCTCTTTCGCATATGGATTGTACAGAATCTGTGACAGATCCAGTGTTGCAGCACGCTCTGATGTCGGAACGTCTTTTACTTTCAGAAGATCTGTACGTCCTACCAGTTCATCTACTGTGCGGACACCAAGTTTTGCCATGTATTCTCTTAATTCTTCTGCGATGAAACGCATAAAGTTGACAACATATTCCGGTTTTCCGCTAAAGCGTTTTCTAAGCTCCGGATTCTGAGTTGCAACACCAACCGGACAAGTATCCAGGTTGCAGACACGCATCATCACACATCCCATTGTTACGAGCGGAGCTGTTGCGAATCCAAATTCCTCTGCTCCGAGAATTGCTGCGATTGCAACGTCACGGCCGCTCATCAGCTTACCATCTGTCTCAATACGGACACGCTCACGCAGACCATTCTGAATCAATGTCTGATGCGTCTCAGCAAGTCCAAGCTCCCACGGAAGTCCTGCATTCTGGATGGAGCTTCTTGGCGCTGCACCTGTTCCTCCGTCATATCCTGAGATCAGGATAACTCCGGCTCCTGCTTTCGCAACACCTGCTGCAACTGTTCCAACACCTGCTTCTGATACCAGTTTTACTGAAATTCTTGCATTTTTATTTGCATTTTTACAGTCATAGATCAACTGAGCAAGGTCTTCAATAGAATAGATATCATGATGTGGCGGTGGTGAGATCAGGCTCACACCCGGTGTTGAATGACGAGTCTTTGCGATCCATGGATATACCTTTCCACCCGGAAGATGTCCACCTTCTCCTGGTTTTGCTCCCTGTGCCATCTTGATCTGGATTTCCTGTGCACTGACCAGATATCTGGATGTAACTCCGAATCGGCCGGATGCAACCTGCTTGATCGCAGAGCATCTGTTTGTATCAAGACGTTCAATATCTTCTCCACCTTCACCGGAGTTTGATTTACCGTGAAGCATATTCATGGCGATTGCCATTGTCTCATGTGCTTCTTTTGAAATAGAACCATAGGACATCGCACCTGTCTTAAATCTTGTCACAATGGAATCTACACTTTCTACTTCATCAAGCGGTACACTCTTCTTTGGGAAATTGAAATCAAGCTGACCTCTCAGATTGATTTTCTCGCCTTCCTCATCGACCATCTCTGTATACTGCTTGAACATTTCATAATCTCCACGTCTTGTGGACTGCTGAAGCATATGGATTGTCTGTGGATTGTAAAGATGTTCTTCTCCTCCACTTTTATATTTATGTTTTCCAACACTGTCCAGTGTCATATCAACCTGCAGTCCAAGCGGATCGAATGCTTCTGTATGGAATGCTGTATAATCTTCTGCGATTTCCTCGATACCGATTCCACCGACACGGCTGACTGTATCTGTAAAATAACGATTAATGAAATCATTCTCCAGACCGATCGCCTCAAAGATCTTTGCTCCCTGATAAGACTGGATTGTTGAAATTCCCATCTTTGATGCAATCTTAATAATTCCATGAATTACTGCTGAGTTGTAATCATCTACTGCTGCATAATAATCTTTGTGAAGCAGATTTGCTTCAATCAGCTGACGGATGGACTCATGTGCAAGATATGGATTGATTGCACATGCTCCGTAACCAAGCAGTGTTGCAAAATGATGAACTTCTCTCGGTTCTCCACTTTCCAGGATCATCGCTACTGATGTTCTCTTCTTTGTACGGACCAGATGCTGCTGCAGTCCGGATACTGCCAGAAGTGATGGGATTGCCACATGATATTCATCCACCTCACGGTCTGTCAGGATCAAAATGTTAGCGCCCTCACGGATCACACGATCAACTTCAATGAAGAGATACTCAATTGCTTTCTCAAGGCTTGTGTTTTTATAATAAGTGATCGGAATCTCTGCAACCTTGAATCCATCCACTTTCATATTTTTAATTTTCAGAAGATCTGTATTTGTCAGGATCGGGTTATTGACTCTGAGCATCTTACAGTTCTCTTCCTTCTGCTCCAGAAGGTTACCGTCTGTTCCGACATAAATAGTTGTAGATGTTACAACTTCCTCACGGATTGCATCGATCGGCGGGTTTGTAACCTGTGCAAACAGCTGTTTAAAATATCCGAACAGTGGCTGGCGTTTCTGTGAAAGTACGGAAATCGGTGCGTCCATTCCCATGGCTGCGATTCCTTCTCCACCATTCTTTGCCATTGTAAGAATTGAAGTTTTCACATCTTCGTAAGAATAGCCAAACGCTTTCTGAAGCTGTGTACACTCTTCAGATGTATATTTCGGCACATCCTTGTTCGGGATTTTCAGATCCTTCAGCTGGATCAGATTGCTGTCGAGCCATTCTCCATACGGAAACTGGTTTGCATATTTTTCCTTTAATTCATCATCATCGATCACGCGTCCTGCAACAGTATCAACCAGAAGCATCTTACCCGGATGAAGTCTTTCTTTCATCACGATCTTAGATGGATCGATATCCAGAACACCAACCTCTGAGGAAAGAATCAGATTGTCATCATCTGTAATATAATATCTGGAAGGACGAAGTCCATTACGGTCAAGCACAGCTCCCATAACATCTCCATCTGAGAACAGGATAGATGCCGGGCCATCCCATGGTTCCATCATTGTTGCATAATACTGATAGAAATCTTTCTTGTTCTGGGACATCTCTTTATTGTTGATCCATGGTTCCGGAATGCAGATCATCACTGCAAGCGGAAGATCCATTCCACTCATCACCATGAATTCTAATGCGTTATCAAGCATTGCTGAGTCAGAACCGGATGTATTGATCGCCGGAAGTACTTTATGAAGTTCACCTTTCAGGCATCCTGCCTCCATTGTCTCTTCACGGGCACGCATCTTATCTGCATTACCACGGATTGTATTGATTTCTCCGTTGTGTACCATAAAGCGGTTCGGATGTGCTCTCTGCCAGCTTGGTGCCGTATTCGTACTGAATCTTGAATGTACCATCGCAATTGCAGAAATAAATTCCTCATCCTGCAGATCTTCAAAGAAAAGTCTGAGCTGTCCTACAAGGAACATTCCTTTGTAAACGATCGTTCTGCTGGAAAGTGAAACAACATAAGTGTCATCACTGCTCTGTTCGAAGATTCTTCTGACTACATACAGTCGACGGTCAAAGTCGATTCCTTTCTCGTATTTTGCAGGACGTTCAATAAATGCCTGCATAATACACGGCATGCAGTCTACCGCTGTCTTTCCAAGAATGTCCGGATGAATCGGAACTTCTCTCCATCCTAAGAGCTTTAATCCTTCTTTTTTTACAATAACCTCGAAAATCTTTTTTGCCTGATTCCGTTTTAATTCGTCCTGCGGAAGAAAGAACATACCAACACCGTAGTCTCTTTCACCTTTCAGCTTAATTCCGAGTGGCTGACAGACTTTTTTGAAAAATCCGTGCGGAATCTGTGTCAGGATTCCTACACCATCTCCTGTCTTTCCTTCTGCATCTTTTCCTGCTCTGTGCTCAAGCTGCTCTACGATACTCAGAGCACCTGCTACTGTACTGTGTGTCTTCTTGCCTTTAATGTTGACAATGGCACCAATACCACAGTTATCATGTTCAAAGCTTTCGCGGTAAAGACCACGATTCTGACTGTCCATTTCTTTCCTCATAGTCGCTATCCTTTCTTCCTGTAATCTAAAGTTTACTTTAAAATCTTCTTTGTCCGGCGCATTCAATCATTTCTTTCTCACGTCGTGTAAAACTTTTTCTAGAATATACACCCTTTTACCCATGCTGTAAATAGGTAAAATGTTTTGAATTGTCTGATTATTTGTTTTTTCACTGTTTTTCTTTAAATAGTCAGATTTTTCTTGTTTTCTTATAAAAATAATATTAATTATCAAGATTCCTGTTTTTCTTTGATTTTATTTGACAAAATAGTAAATTAAAAAGAAAAAGCGCGACAAGGTTTCGCACCTCATCGCGCACAATTTGAAATTGTATTTTTATCAGTACAATTTATTTTATTTGTATTTCTACACTATTCTTCTGTTTTCTGAGTACTCACCGGATCCCCGCTTCTCTGAATCCACACAAAACAAGCTGCACAGATAAATGTGCTGATGATCACTGCCACTGCCATTTTAAACGGTTCTCTGGCAAGCCAGTTAAATACTCCGATATCTGTAAAGATCAAAGATCCCAGATTCAAAACAACATGAAGTGTAATCGGAGCTTTCATGGAACCAAATTTCTCATAAACATAGCCCAAAAGAATTCCTAAAAGGAAAGTGTAGATCATCTGTACCGTGTTGGTATGTGTGATTGAGAAAAACAGTGCTGACCAGATTGCCGCATAATAGAACCCTCTGGTCTCCCGGTACCTCTGATAAAGCACTCCGCGGAACATAAATTCCTCCGCAATCGGAATTGCAAATCCAAATACAATAAGCTGAACCACAAAATCTGCTGAATACATGTTCTGTGCTGTCTGGACATACTCCGGATCGACCAGAACAGCCTGTGCCATAACGGACAGACAGGTAGCACCAATACTTCCTACAACTCCCATCACAAGAAGTGACCAGTAATTTTTCAGTGGCTTTTCAGCCCCCATACGCCGAACCCCTGCGATCCGCTCTTTCTTCCGATCGATAACAAACAACGTAACTGTCAGAAATAAAGTCGCTGCTGTGGCAATCCCTGCAATCGCAACCTGACCTCCCACGATTTTATCAAACGCAGGACTTAACACTTCGTAGTACTTATTTATCATTTCCTGATAATTAAGTACTTCTCCACTTTGTGTCATTTTGGAAGATGCTTCCCCCATAAATGGAAGAATGATTACAAATTCAATCACAAACTCCACCAGCAACTGGATTCCCCAGAATCCCAGCAAAGGACCGGCAGCTCTCCAGAAGGAGCGTCTCGGATCATTTTTCATAAGACAATTCCTCCGCTATCTTCTGAATCCACTCTCTGATCTTTCCAGCTTCTCCCTTTACAGTTCCCTGAACCATCTCCGGCTTTCCGCCTCCCCGTCCTTCGAACGCAGCATTTAACATTTTGGAAAATGCACGAAGATCCTGTGTTCTGCTTCCGATCACATAGCGGTATCCCGCTGCATCATTCCCATAGAATACAGCGCAAAGAATCCGGTCTTTTTCAAGCACTTCATTCACATACTGACGCATGGCATCCGCACTTATGTCCTCTGAAAACATACAGACCGTTTTTTCTTCTTCCGGAACAGACTGCGCCCATACGTGTACAAGCTGGCGTTCTTTCTCCACCAGCGTCCGTTTCAGAGAATCCATCTCTTCTTTCAAATGCCCCACTGCCTCTGCTGTCTCATATTCTTTTGCACAGAGCAATGCTGAAATCTTCCTGTTCTGCTCCTGCTTCTTATCATAATCTGTAAGTGCACGGCTTCCACAGAGCATTGTCACACGAATGCCGCCTTTGTATCGCTGCATATTGACAAGCTTGATCATACCGATCTCTCCTGTGCGCTCAACATGCGGCGCACAGCATGCACAGACATCATATCCCGGAACTGATACGATACGAACCTGTCCCTCAATCTCAATCTTGCTTCGGTAATCCAGTTCTTTCAGTTCTTCTTTGGACGGATATGACACTTCGATTGTCAGATTCTTCCACACTGCGCGGTTTGCTTCAAGTTCAATCTCCTGCAGTGCTTCTTTTGATATCTCTCCATCAAAATCCATCGTACAATCTTCTGTTCCAAGATGAAATCCGACATTATTGAAACCGTATCTTGCATGCACGATTCCAGAAACAATATGTTCTCCGGTGTGCTGCTGCATCTTCATAAATCGGGTCTCCCAGTCAATCTCGCCTTCTACAGTCCTTCCTGCTTCAAACGGTTGATCTGTAATATGCAGGATTCTTCCGTTCTTTTCCCGGACATCAGATATCTTCGCATCATTCAGTTTTCCTGTATCTGCATATTGTCCGCCGCCTTCCGGAAAGAACGCTGTACGGTCAAGTTCTACCGCATAGTATCCTTCCTTTTTCTCATATGGCTCACATTCCAGAACCTTTGCAGTAAATTTTGAAAGATGGCTGTCATTGTAAAACAGTTTTTCTGTTCTTGTACCATCCATCAATCCATTTTCTGTCATAATTCGTATTACATCCTTTCCGGAGCTGTAAATCCAAGAAGATCAATACATGTCTCAAGCACTTTTTTCGCAAGTGTAAGAAGTGCAAGATAACCTTTCTTCTTCTCTTCGTCTTCTTCTGCAAGAATCTTTGTCTCATGATAGAACTTGTTAAAGTCGTTCGCAAGATCATAGATATATGCACACAGCTTATGCGGAGCTGTCTCTTTGTATACATTCTCGATTACTTCATTGAATTTCACTACCTGAAGCATCAGAGACTTCTCTGCATCATTCTCAGCCGGTCTGATCATTCCATCAAGGACTCCGCCATTTTCAACATATTTCTTGAGAATAGACTTAATTCTGACAATCGTATAAAGAATATACGGTCCTGTATTTCCCTCGAAAGATGTGAATCTGTCAACGTCAAAGATGTAATCCTTAGAAGCCTGGTTGGAAAGATCTCCGTACTTGATTGCTGCAAGTCCTACTTCTTCCGCTGTACGTCTTGCATCTTCTTCCTCTACTGTACGGTTGTCCATGATCTTCTTATACATCTCATCATCGATCTCACGGATCAGATTCTCAAGACGCATAACACCGCCTTCTCTAGTCTTAAACGGCTTACCGTCTTTTCCGTTCATTGTGCCAAATCCAAGGAATGTAAGTTCTGTCTCCGGTTTTACAATTCCTGTCTTCTTCGCACAGCGGAATACCTGAACAAAATGCAGCTCCTGACGCTTATCAACAACATAGATCACCTGATCCGGATCATACAGTTTCTCACGTTCTACCAGTGTGGCAAGGTCTGTTGTATCATACAGTGCAGCTCCGTCGGACTTCAGGATCATACAAGGCGGAACTTCTTTCTTGTCCGTCTCTTCTGCAACATCTACAACAAGAGCACCCTCGTCATAATGTGCAAATCCTTTCTCCTTGAGCATCTCAACCATATCCGGAATATAAGCCTGGGCATCCGCCTCACCTTTCCAGAGATCAAAGTCTACGCTCAGACGTTTATAGTTCTTCTTCAGGTCTGTTACAGATACATTCATGATGTGTTTCCAGATTGCACGGTATCCTTTATATCCATTCTGTAACAGATAAGTTGCATGAAGTGCTTCCTCTCTGTAATCATCATGCTCTTTTGCATAAGCACTTGCTGTAGGGTAAATCTCTTCCAGTTCACTGATCGTAAACGGTGCTTCTTCCGGATATTCTCCTTCAAAGTTCTCATCAAAATACGGAAGCTCCGGTTTACGTTTTTTCAACTCTGTGATGATCAGACCCATCTGATATCCCCAGTCTCCCAGATGGATATCTCCTGTTACGTCATTTCCTTTAAAACGGATAATACGTTTGATACTCTCTCCGATGATCGCAGAACGAAGATGTCCGACATGCAGCGGTTTTGCCACGTTCGGTCCGCCGTAATCAATAATAACTTTTTTCGGATTCTTCTCTTTTTCAACACCAAGATTCTCATCTGCTGCCATCTCATTTAAATACTCTGCAACAACTTCCGGTGCCAGCTTCAGGTTGATAAATCCTGGGTTCACTGCTTCTGCTGATGCAAAATACTTGCTGTCTGCAAGTTCTTCTACAACTGCATTCGCAATCATGATCGGAGCCTTCTTATATTTCTTTGCTCCTGCCATTGCACCATTGCACTGATATTCACAGAGGTCCGGGCGGTTAGAAAGCGTAACTCTTGCCAGATCTTCATCATATCCTGCTGCTTTGAACGCTTCTTTCATTTCTATTGTGATCATTTCCAGTAATGTCTTCAAAGTTTCACACTCCTCTTTACTTTTCGTTTGTCTTTTCTGCCTGATGGCATTTTTATTAAAACAAGTCTGCCTCCCAGCTTTTCTGGGGACAAACAGCCACTATCTATTCTATCATGTATCCTGCGGAACAGCAAGCGTTACTGTAAACGGAGATTAACATACTGTAAACAGAAATTAGCAGAGATTAAGTGCAAAGATAATGAAACCAGTCGCAAAACTGATTGACATAAAAATATCGAATACTTATAATGTAACCAAAACTTTACACATACTGTTACCTGTATGATGTAGCATCAGACAGAAAGGATATCCAACAATGTTAAAATTAGGTTCACATGTTGGCATGAGTGGAAAAGAAATGCTTCTTGGTTCTGCGAAAGAAGCTGTTTCTTACGGTGCCAATACATTTATGTTTTATACCGGAGCCCCACAGAATACCCGCCGGAAAGAAATCAGCGAATTGAATATCGAACCGGCATGGGAATATATGAAAAAACACGGAATTGATGAAATTGTCGTTCATGCACCTTATATCATCAACCTCGGTAATTCCGTAAAACCAGAGACTTTCTCTCTCGCCGTAGAATTTTTGGCGAAAGAAATCGACCGCACGATTGCATGCAGAAGCCACACTCTGATCCTTCATCCGGGTGCTCATGTAGGTGCCGGTGTCGAAACCGGAACTGCACAGATCATCAAAGGACTCAACGAAGTTCTCTCAGCAGACACTGACTGCTGCATCGCCCTTGAAACAATGGCAGGAAAGGGATCTGAAATCGGAGGGAATTTCGAAGAGCTTGCCCGGGTTTATGATGGAGTCGTCCATAATGATAAATTGAGAGTCTGCTTTGACACTTGTCATACAAGCGACAGCGGATATGATATCATCCATCATTTTGATGATGTTATGGAGTCTTTTGACCGTCTGCTTGGAAAAGATCAGATTGCCGTCTTCCATATCAATGACAGCAAAAATATTCCGGGAGCCGCGAAAGACCGACATGAAAATATCGGCTTTGGAGAAATCGGGTTTGATGCAATTTCCACAATTGTCCATCACCCAGATTTCGAATCTGTACCGAAGATCCTTGAGACTCCTTATATTCCTTCCGTAACAAAAGCAAAGAAATCTTATGCCCCTTATAAGTATGAGATTGAAATGTTAAGAAACAACCGGTTTGATCCTGAAATGAAAGATCACATCCTTGCAGATTGCGAGTAAAAAACTATATGAAAAAAATCCTGTTATTCTCAGCCAACTGAATGTGCTGAAATAACAGGACTTTTTTATCCTATATATCTATAGCGTCTGAGCGGAGTCGAACCGCCGCACATGCCTCCGGAGGGCATCGCTCTATCCACTGAGCTACAGACGCATCTCGGTTGTTAGAGTGAAAACTTAATTTCGTACAGCTAACAACCTTTTTTATCCTAGCACAATTCTGTATAAATGTAAAGTGGCAAATAAACCTTTGATTTGCTGCCTGCTATTCTTTTTTCACTGCAAACAGAAGAATTAATATTCCTGCCCCAAGGCAAAGCATTGCCCATGCCCCCGCCTGTTGTGAATCTCCGGTCTTTGCAGCCTCTTCCCTTATCGTTTGTTTTGGACATACACGGACATTCCAGTTCATTGCCCCTTTGTCCTCTTCCCATTTTGGCAGCTGGACAAGAACCGGCTGGACCTCATATTCTGATTCTTCTTCGACATAGATCAAATAAACTCCTGCCCTCAGATTCGTAAGTGTTGCTTTTCCATCACAATCTGTCCTGCATAATCCATCACTATAATGATATTTACTCAAAGTCCGCGCCAGCTCTTCCTGTTCTCTGGCATACCTTACTTCATTGAGATCCACACCTTTATCTTCATATCTTTTCTCCATCTCATAGGAACCATCAACAAGGGATGCAACTTTGGAATACTGGAATGTCACACCTTCTCTCTTAACTCGTTCTCCGGTATCTTCAATACAGATTTCTATATTTCCGGTTTCTGTTTCTGCAAGCACCGGATGTTTCACTGCTGTCACCAGAAAACATATCAAAAGAAGAAGCATTCCACATCTGATTTTCCCTTTTTGCCGTCTTTTGCATCTTTCTTTTTTGTCTCCTGCCTTTCTTTCTTTTGCGTTTTTTTCTCCTGTAATGCTTACATTTCCGTTTCTGATTTCTGTTTCTTTTTCTCTTTCCCTCACAATTTCTTTTTTCTCGCTTTCTTTTTATTCTTTCAACCACAACATATGCCAAAAAGATAATTGGAATCATTGTGAAGATCCTTTCTCTGACAGACGGACGTTTCTTTTTGATCTCCTCTTCTTTTTTCTCTTCATACACAACCCGCTTTCCGGTAACCACTAACCGATGGGTATTAATTCCATATGGGGTACATGTGACAAGCGAAACCAGATCTTCTCCCGGTCTGATTCCCAGACTCTCTACATCTTCCGGTAAGATCACATTTATTTCTTCTACCTTATATGCAAGTTTTTCTCCCAGTACTTCCAAAAAGAACGCATCGCCTTCCTTCAATTCGTCCAAACGGGTAAAAAGTCTTGCGCTTGCAAGACCCCGATGCCCTGTCATTACACAATGCGTATTTTCTCCTCCGATTGGAAGACTGCTGTCCATTAAATGCCCTACTCCTTCCTTAAGTACCGCCTCACTGGTTCCATGATAAACCGGAAGTCTGAGATCTATTGACGGAATTTCCAGTACACACATCATTCCTGTCTGCATTTTTTCAGTATTTAAAAGCCCTTCATACTCTTCCATCTGTTCAGACTCGCTTTGTTCCCTGACTCCTTTCGATTCCGTCCAGAGTTTTTTATTATATTTTTCAGCCTGTTTCCTTAATTGTTCAATTTCATCTCCGGCCACCTGTTCCACAACCTGCTCATAGGTTGCCAACACATTTTGTGTTTTCTTCTGACTATACCAGCTAGTCAAAAGAGGTACACTGCACAAAAGAACTCCTATCCAAAGTAGAATATCTGACTGTAATCTATTGTTTTTCCTTTGCATTTTTTCTGTTTCTTCTCATTGCCCCTGCCAGAACAAGAACGCTTCCGGTTGTAATACAGATAACAGCTGCCGAAGAACCTGTTACCGGCAGTTTTTTCCCAACCGTATTAATTACTGTCAGATTAGCGGAGCCTTCTCCTTCATTTGTTGTCAGACTGACTTCGGATTCTTTCCAGTTTCCATTAATAAATTCTTTGATTTGCGCAGATGTCTCCAGTTTTTTCAATCCATTCTCTGTTTTTCCATCTCCTTTTACATATGCATTTCTATCAGCCGGAAAACTTGCTTTTATGTTCAGTACGATCGGCTCTGTCAGCAGACGGTATCCTGCCGGTGCCTGTGTTTCCTTCAGGTAATAGGTTCCACTATCTAATCCATAGATCACAAAGGTTCCATCCTGACCGGATTTCATCTCCACTGCATTTTCCGGCTGCTTTCCACCTGTATGGTCATTTCCGCCAAGGCTGTCCCTGTTGATTACGATATACCCGCCTTCTCCCTGTTTTACATATACTTCATTTTTTAATCCGGCATCTGAATAAAGTCTGAATCTGGCATTTTCCAGACTCTGTCCATGGTTATTTGACTTCAATGCGTTGATTTTATAAGTGAAACAAACAACTGTATCCCACGGCGTATATCCTGTACTTCCTCTCACTGCTGTATCCGGATCATTTGAGAACTCCAGACGGACATCATTTTCAAATCCCGGTCGTCCTGTGTTTTTTGCCGCCTTTTCATTCAATGTTGCCTGATAGGTAAGCACTATTTTCTGTCCATATTTATTTTCTCCTGCTTCATTTTTACGATTAAACTCTCTGTCTATGATTTTTTTCATATCAGAAACAACAACCTGAAACGTATCTCCTCCTCCCGGAGCTTCCTTTACTTCAAATTCGTCTTCTTTCAATTCATAATAATTTCCTGCATTTGAATTTTCATAAATCCGGATGGCAACAGAATCCTTTTTGAAAGTAAGTGCTTCACTCATCACATCATGCCATGCGTAATAATAAGTGTTGTATCCGTTAACATCAGGCATATTTGACTCATACCGATATGGCACAGTCTGCCCAATCTCAAAATCAGCCAGATCATTCCATCCCTGATCTCCAACTTTATCCTGCTCATCATCTTCCCGGATCTTTTTTGTCACAACCGGATAGTCTGATTTTATGTTGAGGTTCATTTCCGGATTAGCTGTACTTACCATACACAAAGAGGCGGCTGAATTCGTTCCTTTTACTGTTGTCACTTCATCGATAATATAATATCCATACGGCAATCCCCTGATTTCAAATGAATTGTCTGCTTTTGTACTTGTCACTTCGACAGATTGGCCCGTTTTTCCATTTCTCTGTAGATGGGTTCTTAATTCTTCTACAAAAACACGATATTCACTGTATGCTCCTTCCTTTTCCTGAGCGGTCTGCGCCCCTTCTGTCTGATGCGTATTCAGAGACTGAATATAATCGATCACCTCATACTCTGTTACATTTCTCTCATCCTTATGAATCCGCTGTCCCACGACATAACAGACAAATTTCTTGTATTCCGGATTAAATGTGTAATTAATGGATTCCATTCCTTTCGCATTTTCTGCCTGAAACAACTGATATACAAGGAATCTTTTTCCTTTCAGACTCTGTCCGTCATTTCCTTTGATTGTAATGCTCGCAGGGCCATTATTAAGATTTAAAATTCCATTTGTAGTTGCTGCTCTCCCCTGTACTTCATTTTCCACTGCATATACAGATTTGATTCCGGTCGCACCTGTTGTTCCTGAAGTACAGAGTACCGCTGCCAACGTCATCATATAACAAATTTTCATCATTCTTTTTTTCATTTTGTCATCTCCTCATTTCTCACCGTTTTACTACTATCTTTTTTGCTCTTTTTTTCTGTAAATCATTGCCATGATCCCTGCTGCTAAAATTCCTGTAAGTAACACAGGTTTTCCTGCCGATCCAGTATCTGGAAGCTTCTTTCCTGTCTGATTTATGATTTTCATTTTCACATTCCACTCCTTAATTGAACCTTCAATACTTATCTTGCTGTCTGCAGTATCTTTGCTTCTGTATTCTTTTCCATTCACAACCAACAGACACTTGCCTTCTTCCGGATTATTTTCCAGACAGATTTCATATACAACATCCGCATCGTCTGATGTTTTCGGAATTCTGTAACCTGTCGGTGCTTTTGTTTCTTTCATATAGTATTTTTTCTTTACTTCCAGATTTTCGAACATTGCAATTCCATTCCCATCCGTCAGCACCCGGTCAATTTCCTTCTGGCATGCCTGATCCTCATATAAAGTAAACTCAGCGCCTGCAAGTGCAACACCTTTTTCATTTTCCTTTTTCAGCTCAATCTTGTAACAGGCCGGCTTATCTTCTATCGTCACTACCGCAATTCCATCCTCTGTATATTCGATAATAACTTCTCCTTCTTCCTTATTTACCTCTGACACGAATTCTGTTTTTCCATTCTCATCAACCTGGAAAATCAGTTCATTATTATTTGTCCGATACCCGTCCGGTGCTTTTACTTCTTTTAATTTGTGCGTTCCCTGAGATAATGGCATTACTTTCAGATTCCCTTTTTCATCCGTTGTGAGGATCTTTTCACTTCCATCCGGTCTGATATGCTTAAATTGCGCTCCCGAAAGAGGATGTCCTGTCTCTGTTGCTTTTTTCACCAAATGAATCTGGAAAACCCTGTCCGGTATCGTAGGGTTCTGATATACATTTATTTTTTCTCCTGTACCTTCTGATTTTATCTGAAAAACAAAGACTTCCTCATTCAGGAAATACCCTTTTGGCGGTTTTATCTCCTGGATTGTTACGGTTCCCAGCGGAAGCGCCTCTGTTCCGTCTGTCATTTTATACAATGCATCGCCTTTCACCTTGTACTTCTCCTGATAACGGCAAACTGCTTTTGCATCTGTTTGAAAGACCCAGCTTCTGACTGGCTTTTTCCCTGCTTTTTCCGGATCTGTCCCTAGATCCAGAAGTTCTGCATAGAATTTCACCAAAAACTGGGCTCCTTGATACGCTGCTGTCCCTGACGGATCAACATACTCCTGTTCCATACCTGTTTTCTTTAGCAAAAGCTCCACAGGATTCATCTGCGGTGGGTCTGAAAATGTCACCGTCACTTCCTGCCCGGATTTTACTGTAACCATTTTCACTTCATCTACAAGCGCATATCCTTTGGGAGCTTTTAGTTCCTTTACGTAATAAGTTCCTGCATTCAGCACAACTGATGATGAATTTCCTGACAAATCTGTTCTGAATGTTCCTGCTCTTGATGCACCCGAAAGAGTGGGACTGCTATAGATACCGTACTCTGCTCCTTCCAAAGAATAGCAGCTGTTCTTTTCTGTCACAGAAGTATTCGCTGACACCTTCTTTAATCTCCCCGTTCCAGTCGGCTGGTATGTTCCACCCCATTTACTGAGCGGCTGTCCATTTCCTTCATAAATAACCCCATATGCATCCGGGAAATATTTATAATTCTCTTTCGCCCATGCAATCCCTTTTTGATAATACTCAGATTTGTGTGCTGAAATCCAATGGCCATTCCCACAGGCTACATTATTTCCTGTTTCTATCTGGACCATATCTCCATACCAGTGATGCACTTCATTCATGATCCACCATACTGCGCATTGTTTTAAGAGATAATCGTAATTTGAACTCACCCCATTGCATTTATTCTCATCGTAGTAATAGAACATTGCCGCGATCATCTGAATGGTCTGTTTGTTATAACGTTTTGAAGCATCTACTGCTGTTTTGTTGCCCTCCTGAAACTTTAATGTTGGATTGGTGCAATACAGACTTTCTCCTGATTTCGTACCAAGTCTTCCTTCATTCCAGTGCTGCAGCACAGGCCAGTTTGGGTCATTATAGTCAACTACATCGATCGCACCGATTCCCCTTTCGATCGCCTTTGTATAAACCGTCTCTCCCGCCCTTGCCGATGCATATACACCTATACTTTGTATCTTATTTTCATCTGTCTGATTGAAAGCTTCTTCCTCGTCTTCTTCCTGTTTTTCCTCCTGTTCATCACAAAATCCCACCCCGATATCTTTCAGGATCTTTTTTACTTCTTCTGCCCAACGCAGTTCTTCTTCAATATCAACCTCCGTTTTTTCTCCGGCCTCTTCAGGCTGTTTTTCAAGTTCTTCGGCCTTGACAATGCCTCCGTATGTCATTGCATAGAGAATACAGATCAAAAAGACTGACATGCAGAGGATTGTTATAATCTCTCCGCGTCCTTTCATTCATTGTCCTCCCTGTCGATACACATCTCTTTTCCCAGCTGAAGTTTTCCTTCCTGTGCATAATAGAAATAAGCATGGTTGCTTAAGATTTCTTCCTCCGGAACCTGCGTTTCATTGATTTCCCGCACCATTCTTTCTAATTCTGACTGACGGATCTGAGAAGATTCCGGTACAATGATCACTTCATGGACACTGCTTGGAAGAACATAGAAATTTTCCTTTAAGACTCCTGCCAGCATGTCCAGAATATAAGGATATGCAATACATGCTGCGCCATAATTTTTCAGTTTATTTGATAAAACATACATTTTATCTTTCTCCGGAAGTTCCAGTTCTTCATGAATATGCCAGGTTCTTCTTAACAGGTTCTCCCGATCATGTTCTCCCGGAGTTGATCTGCTGAGCAACTCATACACTGCGAAATTCATTCCAAAGCATTCCGCCGGAAGCAGACGTTTTGTATTTTCTTTTGCCGCATCCCAGAGCTGTTCTTTTGTCACTTTCCATTGTCTCATATGCAGATCTTTGATCAGCATCACTGCCGTTCCATCATTGTCCGCTTCTACAAGTACTGCAAACACAAGTGACAGATCCAAAAACTTTTTATGTGGAACATCAAGAAGTAAATCCTTATTTTTCTCTGTGTTGATCAGTCGAAAGATGATTCTGTCTTTTACCCCTTCGAAAGAAAGCATCCTCTCGTAATCCCATGATTTTTCCTGTCGGATTTCTTCATATAGTTCCACCAGATCTTCAATGATCCAATCCATCTGTTTCCCTTTTTCATATAGTTCAAAGAATTCTTCCAGATAGATTGTCGGCGATATATTAACACCCGGCGTCTCCAGGATCAGTCCTGTACGCTCTGTTGCATTATTTTTTGTCGTCGTATAGACGTTTACTCTGACACCTCCCTTTAACTTTTGAGTCAGTTTTTCCTTTACCGCATTTACAAATTCTGTATAATTCACTCTTCTCCTTCCTGATTGCGGTTCATAAAATTAAAATGAGAAACCAGTACGAAATGTACTATTTCAATTGAGTTAGAATTTCCCGGAGAGTTCAGAATCTCTCCAAATAGAATTTCTTAAAATTTAGAACAAATATTATGTGCTCTTTATTATAGACAGGCCTCCATTAAAAAGCAAGCCAGAATTTTGCATAAATCCAAATTGATTTTTTTAGTAAAAACAGAGAATTTCATCTGATTTTGTCAAAGAAAAAAGGAACCTGCATGATACAGATTCCTTTTTGAAATACAGCTTAAACTGTACTAAATTCGTAATTAAACTCTTGACAGATACTCGCCTGTACGTGTATCGATCTTAAGAACATCACCTGTCTCAACAAACAGCGGTACCATAACAGTAGCTCCTGTCTCAACGATTGCAGGCTTTGTAGCTCCCTGAGCTGTGTCACCCTTGAATCCAGGCTCTGTCTCTGTGATTGCCAGTTCTACGAACAGCGGCGGCTCAACTGAGAATACGTTGCCCTTATGGGAACAGATCTTAACGTTCTCATTCTCTTTTACAAATTTCAGAGCGTCTCCAACTACATCAGCGTTGAGAGCGATCTGATCATATGTCTCTACATCCATGAAGTTATACAGATCTCCATCCTGATACAGATACTGCATTTCCTTTCTCTCGATGTGTGCATTCTCAAACTTCTCTGTCGGACGGAATGTCTTCTCTACTACACCACCACTGATGATGTTTTTCAGTTTTGTTCTTACGAACGCTGCACCTTTACCAGGTTTAACGTGCTGGAATTCCAGAATCTGGAAAATATTTCCCTCAATCTCAATTGTTAAACCATTCTTAAAATCTCCTGCTGAAACCATGTATAATCCTCCTTAATTGCATTTCGTTCAGACAATGTAACTGTTCGTTACAGACTTTTTGCTTCTACCATTCTATACTAATTTGCGACTTTTTTCAATCTTTTTTTGCTCTTCTTATAGAAATGAAGCACAATCTTCTCCAAATACCGCTTTAAAACGATCTGAATCTCTTCTTTTGGATTGATCGGATGCACTAAAATATTGTGTATTCCGACCCGCTTTGCGCCCCATACATCTGTAAAAAGCTGATCTCCGACAAACAGCGTGTTCGTCTGATCTGTTCCCATGATCTCCATCGCATGAAGATAATTCTTTCTTGCAGGCTTCAGCGCATTATAAATATAATGTGTCTGGATCTCCTGATTAAACATCTCTACACGTTTTTTCTGATTGTTGGACAACAGACAGCTTTCAAAGCCAATCTCTCTCAGTCTCTGAAACAGTCTCTTTGCACGTTCATCTGCCGGTGCACCGTGAGGAACCAGTGTATTATCAATATCAAAGATTACGCCCCGGTATCCTTGCTCATATAGTTTTTCAAAAGGGATCTTATAAGTCGATCCCAAATATTCATCTGGAAAAAATTTTTCAAACATTATTTCATCTAACTCCGTAAGCTTTGAAATCAGTTCTTCTCTGATTCCAAGAATTGATTTCATTATAACAATTCAGTGAAATGATGTCCACTATTTTTCCAACGCATCCTGCACATTTTTCCTGAATTCTACCCATGCTTCCTCATCCTCTACAAAATATTTCGGACAGATTTTTCCAGTTACATCATAATGACGGATCACCTGATCTGCTGTCAGATCATATTTTGCACAAAGCCATGCTGTAAGTTGTGCAAGTGAGCGGTATGTTGCATCTGTGAACTTTCCATTTTCATCCGGATGACAACATTCAATCGAAATTGTATCCGCATTGCGGTCATTCGAAGCATATGCCATCTCCCAGGTCGGAATGCACTGAATGATCTCTCCCTCCAATCCGATCACAAAATTACTGCTTGCCGAAGTCTCATGGCTGTCTTTGAGCCCGTTAAAATAATCTCTGTTATCCTGCGCTGTGCTCCCCGGATTCGCTGTGTAATGAACAACAATCCCATTCACATGGTCAATTGTTGTCCCTGGTCTGGAATATGGATTTACATCTAACAACTGTACATCAATCTGTGGCTGCGTAGCATCCACGTCAGCATATTGATTTTTCTTTTGTATACAGGATTTGAAAAGTAGAAAAAGCAATAAGATCAATAATGGGATCATTATGATCCGCAGCATTTTCCTGCCTCGCTTTTTCTTCCTTCGTGTATTCTTCGGCAATGTTTTCCGCCCTGCCAGCTGCTTTCGTCTTGACGTACTCATTCGATATTTCTCCTGATTTCTAATTCTCGCATTTTCGTAGTTTGAAATAAATATCTTCTTTCTATGTCAGCTATTATACCACACGTTTCTTAACCATTTATGAATTTTGTCTTAACTGTTTTTATTCGTATAAAAGAGAAACTCCCGGTAGATCCAGCTCTCACTGAACCTCCGGGAATTTCTCAAGGCGTTCCTATATATTATTTTATTATATCAGGGATGTGATTTTTCATCCCGTCAGGTAATGCGGAATATCCGCAGTACTTCCAAATTATCAGTCTGCATAAAGTCTGCAAACTTCCCAATTACTCGTCTACACTGTAGTTCGGAGCTTCTTTTGTAATATGAATGTCATGTGGATGACTTTCTTTCAGTGATGCTGCAGAGATCTTCACAAATCTTCCGTTCTCTTTGAGCTCTTCAACTGTGTGTGTTCCACAATATCCCATTCCTGAACGAAGTCCACCCATGAGCTGGAATACTGTATCTTCTACAGATCCCTTATATGCAACACGTCCTTCGACTCCTTCCGGAACAAGTTTCTTTGCATTCTCCTGGAAATAACGGTCTTTACTTCCGTTCTCCATCGCTGAGATGGATCCCATTCCACGATATACTTTATATTTTCTTCCCTGGTACAGTTCGAATGTTCCCGGGCTTTCATCACATCCTGCAAAGATGCTTCCCATCATACATACATTTGCACCGGCAGCGATTGCTTTTGTCATATCTCCTGAGTACTTGATACCACCGTCTGCGATGATCGGGATACCATACTCTTTTGCTACTTCATAACAGTCCATAACAGCTGAAACCTGAGGTACACCGATACCTGCAACGATACGTGTTGTACAGATAGATCCAGGTCCGATACCAACTTTAACTGCATCTACGCCAGCTTCGATCAGAGCTCTTGCAGCCTCGCCTGTAGCTACGTTTCCTGCGATTACCTGAAGATCCGGGAATGCATCCTTAACCATCTTCACTGTGCGGATAACGTTCGCTGAATGACCATGTGCAGAGTCCATAACAACAACATCTACGTGAGATTTTACAAGTGCCTCTACACGCTCCAGACAGTTTGCTGTGATACCAACAGCTGCTCCACAGAGAAGTCTTCCCTGCTCATCCTTAGCTGACAGTGGGTATTTGATCTGTTTCTCAATATCTTTGATAGTGATAAGTCCCTTCAGATTACCTTCATCATCTACGATCGGAAGTTTCTCTTTTCTTGCTTTGGCAAGAATCTTTTTCGCTTCCTCTAATGTGATTCCTTCTTTTGCTGTAACGAGTCCTTCTGAAGTCATGGATTCTTTGATCTTCTTAGAGAAATCTGTCTCGAACTTCAGGTCACGGTTTGTGATGATTCCGACCAGTTTACGCCCCTCTGTGATCGGCACACCTGAAATACGGTATTTTGCCATCAGATCATTCGCATCTTCGAGTGTATGCTCCGGTGAAAGGAAGAAAGGATCTGTGATAACACCGTTCTCTGAACGTTTAACCTTATCAACTTCCTCTGCCTGTGCTTCAATAGACATATTCTTATGGATGATTCCGATTCCACCCTGACGAGCCATAGCGATTGCCATTCTATGTTCTGTAACAGTATCCATTCCTGCACTCATCATCGGAATATTCAATACGATCTTCTTTGTCAGATGTGTTGACAGATCTACCTGATTCGGAATTACTTCTGAATAAGCCGGTACAAGAAGAACATCATCAAATGTAATACCTTCCCCTATAATCTTACCCATTATACTATACCTCTCTTTCTTAAGAACCCATGAAACTGCTTTGAAATAGCAGTTAATGTATCTAAAAATCTTTTGTAATTATTAACTGATATACTACAGAAATTCCCGAAAGATGTCAAGAGTATTTTCCCTGATGTGCTTATAATTTGTATTGATTTATTTTAACCTCTATTATTAAGTTTTACTTATAAATGCTCCTTTATTTATTATCTATGCGACAAACTGAGCCTTTTTTAGAACAAACAAAAGGTTCTATCTGACATCATGAAAATGTGATAGAACCTTCTGTTTCTGCTGTTACATATTGCTATCCAACAGCTCTTTTATTCTGTTCTTATAGAAAATTCTGCGAATCTTCCTGCTGGATAGATTACATCATTCCCATTCCACCTGCTCCGCCTGCTGGCATAGCCGGTGTATCTTCTTTAATTGTAGATACAACAGACTCTGTTGTAAGAAGTGTAGAAGCAACACTTGTTGCGTTCTGAAGAGCACTTCTTGTAACCTTAGCCGGGTCAAGGATTCCCTTCTCAACCATATCTACATATGTCTCATTGTAAGCATCGAATCCTGTTCCTACTTCAGACTCTCTTACTTTGTTTACAATAACTGCTCCCTCAAGTCCTGCATTCTTAGCAATCTGAGCCAGCGGAGCTTCGAGTGCTTTCAGGATAATCTTGGCACCTGTCTTCTCGTCTCCCTCAAGAGTCTCTGCGAATTCTTTTACCTTCTTAGAAACATGGATGTATGCGGATCCACCACCACCGATGATTCCTTCTTCAACTGCTGCTCTTGTAGCATTCAGCGCATCTTCCATACGAAGCTTAGCTTCTTTCATCTCAGTCTCTGTAGCTGCACCTACACGGATAACAGCAACTCCACCTGCAAGTTTTGCAAGTCTCTCCTGAAGTTTCTCTCTGTCGAAATCAGATGTTGTCTCTTCGATTGCTTTCTTGATCTGTCCAACACGGTCTGCGATTGCGTTCTTGTCTCCACATCCGTCAACGATAACTGTATTCTCTTTCTGAACCTTAACAGATTTTGCACGTCCGAGCTGATCCATTGTAGTTTCTTTAAGATCGAATCCAAGTTCTTCAGAAATCACCTGTCCACCTGTCAGAATTGCGATATCCTGAAGCATCTCTTTTCTTCTGTCACCATATCCCGGTGCTTTTACTGCTACAACGTTGAATGTTCCACGCAGTTTATTCACGATCAGAGTTGTAAGTGCCTCACCTTCGATATCCTCAGCGATAATAAGAAGTCTTGCACCAGACTGAACGATCTGCTCAAGAACCGGAAGGATCTCCTGGATATTGGAAATCTTCTTGTCTGTGATCAGGATATATGGATCATCAAGAACAGCTTCCATCTTCTCCATATCTGTTGCCATATATGCGGAAATATATCCACGGTCAAACTGCATACCTTCTACAAGGTCAAGCTCTGTCTGCATTGTCTTGGACTCTTCGATTGTGATAACTCCGTCGTTGGATACTTTTTCCATTGCATCTGCAACCATCTGTCCGACTTCATCATCTCCTGAAGAAACTGCAGCAACTCTTGCGATCTGCTCTTTTCCGTTGACTTTGCTGCTCATCTCACGGATTGCTTCTACAGCTTTATCTGTAGCTTTCTTCATTCCTTTTCTCAGAACAATCGGGTTCGCTCCTGCCTCAAGGTTCTTCATTCCTTCGTGAACCATTGCCTGTGCAAGAACTGTAGCTGTTGTTGTACCATCTCCGGCAACATCATTTGTCTTAGCTGCAACTTCTCTGATCAGCTGTGCACCCATGTTCTCAAATCCGTCTTCCAGTTCAATCTCTTTCGCGATTGTCACACCGTCATTTGTGATAAGCGGAGCACCGAATGATTTATCAAGTACTACGTTTCTTCCTTTTGGTCCCAATGTTACTTTAACTGTATCAGCTAACTGATTCACACCTCTTTCAAGTGCTGCTCTTGCTTCTGATCCGTATTTGATTTCCTTTGCCATTTTAACTGCATCTCCTTTATATTCGTCTGGTTATTACTCTACAATTGCAAGAATATCATTCTGCTTTACAATGATGTATTTCTCTCCTTCAAGCTCTACATCTGTTCCGGCATATTTGGAATAAATTACTTTATCTCCAACTTTAACCTGCATTACAACTTCTTTCCCATCTACAACTCCACCAGGTCCGACTGCGATTACTTCTGCTTCCTGTGGTTTCTCTTTTGCCTGTCCCGGTAATACGATTCCGGACTTTGTTGTCTCTTCTGCTTCTAACTGTTTTAAAACGATCTTGTCACCTAATGGTACTAATTTCATTGTAATTCCTCCTTACTTTATTAGCACTCTTTTCTCTCGAGTGCTAACCCATGAATATAAAATAGCACTACCTATTTCATTTGTCAACACAGTTTACATATTTTTTATAAAAGAAAAGCCGTGGGGCTTTTCTCTGCCTCACAGCTCTTTCTTTCGTATCTGAAACTCTCTATGATCTTCTCTCGTTCATCTCATAGAATCCGTTCTCAATCTTAAACTTCAGAAGATTCCTGTCTTCCGACTGGTATCTCTCTTTCACAACACCGGAACAGCACAACAGCTCTGTCCCCGTCGAAATATAACATCTGTATTTTGCATCCAGCAGAATCGTTGTCAGAGGATCTTCCATCACTTCAAGATAAATGTAATCTTCTTCTGTATCATAATGATCCACCTTACAGGCTCTTGTTGTATCATCAAAAATAGCATCTGCTGAAATCACTTTTTCCATCTGCAGATCAACTGGATTTCCCTCGTACATCTTGTCTTCTCCTTCTGCTTACATCCGCTCTTTCTCAATCCTCTCAAGTTCTGTAAATACATAATCATTCAAAACTTTAATATAAGTTCCCTTCATTCCTGAAGAACGTGATTCAATTACTCCTGCACTTTCGAACTTACGGAGTGCATTCACGATAACAGATCTTGTAATTCCCACACGATCTGCCACCTTGCTGGCAACCAGGATTCCCTCTGTACCATCAAGTTCTTTAAAAATATGAATGATCGCTTCCAGCTCTGAGAAAGAAAGTGTGCTGATCGCTGCCTGAACGACATGCTCTTTTCTTGTCTCTTCCGCACTTTCTTCATTCACTGAACGAAGCATCTCAAGTCCTACCACAGCAGTACCATATTCACTGAGGATAATATCATCAATAGAATATGTTGCATCCTGTTTGTAGATAAACAATGTTCCAAGACGCTCTCCGGCAATATCGATCGGTGTGATGATCGCCTGACATCCTTCTACGGCATCTGATGAAAAACCGAGTGTTTCCAGATTCACATTCTCTTTCGTAGACAGAACACTCAGCAATCTTTCATTAAGCATATTATCAATATGAGAACCTACTGACTCTGTGATCAGTTCACTGATTTCTCTCACCTTATTGCTTTTGCTGACTCCAAGAATCTTTCCCTTCTTGCTGACTACCAGCACGTTTGAGTCCAGGATCTCTGTCAGTACCGCACAGATATCATTAAACACAACTTTGCTGGAATTATTATTATGCAGCAGCTTATTAATCTTTCTGGTCTTATCCAATAATTGTACGCTCATTGTCTCCTCCACATGATTTGCTCTCAGTTACCGTTTCTTCCAAACAGTAACTATTATTTCCCAAGTTGTATACACAAATCAAATTTCAAATTCCTTACTAGCTTATATTATCATACAATTCAGAAAATAGCAACGTTGTGTTTTTCTGTTTTTTGAAATATCTAATCTTCTTTCTTAATTGTTTCCACATATCCGCACTTTTCATCAGCACAGACTAATTTATTGCCTTTTTCTACCATGTATCCACCGCATTCCGGGCATTTCTTGCTGGATGGTTTCTGCCAGGACATAAATTCGCATTCCGGATTATCCTCACATCCATAATACTTTCTTCCCTTTTTCGTCTTACGGATAACAACTTCTTTTCCACAAACAGGACACGGAACTCCGATCTTTTCCAGATATGGTTTTGTATTTCTGCATTCCGGGAATCCCGGGCATGCAAGGAATTTACCATGCGGACCGTACTTGATCACCATGTTGCGGCCGCACTCTTCACAGATCACATCTGTTACTTCATCTTCAATCTTAACTTCCTCAAGCTCTTTCTCTGCAATCTCAACAGCTTCTTCAAGATCCGGATAGAAATTACGGATTACTTCCTTCCACGGAACTTTTCCTTCTTCAACCATATCCAGAAGGCCTTCCATGTTCGCTGTAAAATGAACATCTACAATACTTGGGAAAGACTGCTTCATAATATTATTAACAACTTCACCAATCTCTGTCAGATAAAGGTTCTTACCTTCTTTTGTAATATATCTTCTTCCAAGGATCAGAGAAATGGTTGGAGCATAGGTACTTGGACGTCCGATTCCAAGCTCTTCCATTGTCTTTACAAGGCTCGCCTCTGTATAATGTGCCGGCGGCTGTGTAAAATGCTGCTTTGGATCAAATTCTTCTTTTGTAAGAACAGAATCCATGCTGAGATGTCCGACCAGTACATTGCTCTCTTCCTTCTCTTCCTCTGCCTCTACATACACAGAGCGGAATCCATCAAACGCAACCCTTGCTGTTGATACAGTAAAGCAGTACTCACCTGCTCCGATCTTAACTGCTGTTGTCTCATACTTCGCCGGCTGCATACGGCTTGCTGTGAAGCGTTTCCAGATCAGCTGATACAGACGGAACTGATCTCTGCTTAAGGAATCCTTGATTGCGGCCGGTGTACGTGTAATATCTGTCGGTCGGATGGCCTCATGTGCATCCTGGATCTTCTTGTCAGCAGACTTTGCTTTCGTTCCTTCTGCAACATATGCTTCCCCGTAAGTCTCAGCGATATAGCTTCTTGCAGCCGCATCAGCTTCCTCCGAAATACGTGTAGAATCTGTACGAAGGTAAGTGATCACACCGACTGTTCCGTTTCCTTTGATGTCAACACCTTCATACAGCTGCTGTGCAATACGCATTGTCTTCTGTGTACCAAAGTTCAACGCCTTGGCAGCTTCCTGCTGCAGCGTACTTGTCGTAAATGGGAGTGGAGCTTTACGCGTTCTCTCACTGTTCTTGATATCTGTAACCTGGAACTCTTCATTCTCTAATTTCTTTAAGATCTCATCCATCTCTTCTTTCGAATGAATCGTCATCTTTTTCTTCTCTGTTCCGTAGAACTTCGCTGTCAGAGGACGTTTCTCACCTTTTACTTTCAACTGTGCATCCAATGACCAGTACTCTTCCGGAATAAATGCATCAATCTCTGCTTCTCTGTCTGCGACAATACGAAGTGCGACTGACTGTACACGTCCGGCACTCAGCCCACGCTTTACCTTTGCCCAGAGCAATGGACTGATCTTATATCCAACCATACGGTCAAGCTCTCTTCTTGCCTGCTGTGCATCCACAAGATCCATGTCAATATCGCGTGGTGCTTTCAAAGATGCTTTCACGGCATTCTTTGTAATCTCATTAAATGTAATACGGCGCATTTTCTTCTCGTCCAGCTTCAAGGCCGCAGCAAGATGCCAGGAAATAGCCTCTCCTTCACGGTCAGGGTCGGTTGCAAGATAAACTTTATCTGATTTCTTCGCCTCTTTTCTAAGCACTGCAAGAATCTCTCCTTTTCCACGGATGGTAATATATTTTGGTTCGTAGTCATTCTCCACGTCAATTCCAAGCTGACTTTTCGGAAGATCCCTGACATGCCCCTGTGACGCTGCAACTGTATAATTGCTTCCTAGAAACTTTTTAATCGTCTTCACCTTTGCAGGAGACTCCACGATTACAAGATAATGTGCCATAAAAACTATACTCCTATTTTATTCTGATATAATAATTCTTTGTTATTTCACGAATGTATCCCTGCAGTTCCAGCGTAACAAGAATACTCATCAATTTTCTGATCTCCACCCGAGATTCCTGCGCAATCTGATCCACATTCTTAGGATACAAACCGACACAACTATACACCAAATCATCTGTACTTTCAAGCACTTTTTTATTTTTCTCGTTTTTTATCTCCGTGTTTCTGCACAAAACATTTGTTTCAATCCCCCATTCTTCCAGCAGATTTTCAGGAGTCAGGAGGATTCCGGCTCCCTGTTGGATCAGGTGATTACACCCGGCACTCAGGGGACTGTCCAAAGGTCCCGGAAGGGCATAAACATCCTTTCCCTGCTCCAGTGCCATATCTGCTGTAATCAAAGAACCGCTTCTTATCCGGGCCTCCATTACCAGAACCGCATCTGACAGGCCGCTGATGATCCGGTTCCTCATTGGAAAATTCATTGCAAGCGGAGGGGTTCCCGGTGGAAATTCCGAAAGGATTCCACCTCCGTGTTCTATGATATCCATATATAAACCAATATGATCTCTTGGATAACAGACATCCACTCCGCTCCCTAAAACAGCATAAGATTTTCCTCCTGCATTCAACGCTGCTCTTTGTCCTGTTCCATCGATTCCTTTCGCCATGCCACTGATGATATCAACACCTGCTGCCGCCAGTACTTCCGCAAATTCTCTTGTATAATGTTCTCCATATCCACTACATCCCCTTGCTCCGACAATTGCTGCCCTCTTCCCGGCTCCCGGACATGTTCCTTTCACAAAAAGAGCATACGGTGGATCCGGAATCTCAGCAAGCCCCGGCGGATATTCTTTTGAGAAAAACGGAATAAATTCGATTCCATGTTCCTGCATTTTGCAAAACTCTTCCCTTAATTGCTCTTTTGTTTTCCCTTTCCGGGCTTTTTTTAATCCCTCTTTTTCTTCCTCTGTAAGGAATTCAATTCCTGCAATTCCAGTTTCTTCTATATAATATATCTTCTTTCCGGTTCCTATGAGCTCTCGGAGCAGATACTTTTTTCTTGCAGATAGTTTTCGGATTGTAGCGAACCAGTATTCATAAAACATCTCTTCACACATCATACATACCTCCCCCAATATTTCTTGTCCAATGTCCGATACCCGATTGCCTCCTGTAAATGTTCCAGTTTTATCTCCTCACTGTAATCTAAATCTGCAATCGTTCTCGCAACCTTTAAAATGCGGTGATAAGATCTCGCCGTCAGATTCAGTACATCATAAGCCTGCCCCATCAGCCGCATTCCCTCTTTGTTTAATCTGCAGTACTTACTCAATTCCGCACCGTGGAGCATTGCGTTGCACTGGATCTTCGTGTTTTGGTAGCGAGTCTTCTGTCTCTCTCTTGCTTCACATACACGCGCTTTGATCACCGCCGAAGACTCCGGACAGGAAACCGACTCTTTCACCAGATCTCGATACTCCACTTTAGAAGCTTCAACACTAAGGTCAATCCGGTCAAGAAACGGTTGGCTGATCTTGCTTAAATACGCCTGGATCTGTGCCGGCGTACACGTACAGGCTGTCGATGGAAATTTCCCACACGGACACGTATTCATAGCAGACACAAGCATAAAATCGGCCGGAAAGATATAATTTCCGCTGGTTCTTGTGATCTGTATGCTGCGTTGTTCCAGTGGCTGCCTGAGCACTTCAAGAACACTTCTCTTAAATTCCGGAAGTTCATCCAAAAACAAAATACCGCTATGGGCCAGACTGATCTCTCCTGGTCTTGGAACAATCCCACCACCGATCAGCGCTGCTCTCGTTGCAGTATGATGTACCTCTCGAAAAGGTCTTCTGGAAATCAATGGTTCCTTTCCATCCAGCATTCCCATGACACTGTAAAGCTTTGTAAGCTCCATACTTTCTTCGTAATTCATCGGCGGTAGAATTCCTGCCATACATTTTGCGGTCATTGTCTTCCCGCTTCCGGGAGGTCCGACCATAAGCAGATTATGCCCTCCCGCCACAGCAATCTCCGCTGCCCGACGGACATTCTCCTGACCATACAGGTCTGCGAAATCAGGTACTTCTTCTCCCACTTTTCCACTGTCTTCTATTTTATCAGGCTCTTTTTCACCAAGATGTCTCCGTTCTCCACCTGTTCTGTTTCCATGTTCCAAATAACTGATACATTCCCTGAGACTTCCAACTGCAATGATCCGGACTCCTTCTACAAGTTCTGCTTCCTTTTCATTTTCTCTCGGCACAATACAGCTTGTGACTTTTCGTGCTTTTGCCTCTGATACCATTGAAAGAATCCCGGGAACTTTTCTGACTTGTCCATCCAATCCAAGTTCTCCGATGATCATGCAGTCTTTCACTCTTCTATTCTGTTGCAAAACGCCAAGTGACGTCAGAATTGCCACTGCGATCGGAAGATCAAACGATGCTCCTCTTTTCCTCATTGTTGCCGGTGAAAGATTGATCACTACACGTTTCGCCGGAAATTCAAGTCCGGAATTCCGGACTGCAGACCGCACGCGTTCTGCTGCTTCCTTCACCTCTGACGACAGATATCCCACCATGTGAAAAACCGGAAGTCCATTACTGACATCCGCCTCCACATAGACCATTTCTACCGCAAGCCCTTCCATTGCCGCGGATTTTACTGTACTAAAACTCATATGCGCTCCTTCCTTTTTCCAGTCACAAGCGCACCTGCTCTTCTTACACCCCATTGTAAGCTGCTGAAATTCTGGCTGAATCAGCCGGATTTGATTTTCGGAACTGACATTCCGAGAATGTATAGATATCATAACTTCCGGATACTGATTTGTCAATCCGTTTTCATGAACTTGAACATGTGGAAAAGCACAATTTCTACTTTTTTTCATAAACTATATTAAATGCATCCAGAGGTGCCGTCTTGAAAGCATTTCCTAATCCCCTCACTCCGGCGGAAGAGAAAAAATACATTCAGAGATACACTGAGGGCGATCTGGAAGCCAAGCATATTTTAATCGAACGCAATCTCCGTCTCGTTGCCCATGTTGTACGAAAATACCATAATGCCAGTGAGGATCCGGAAGACCTGATTTCCATTGGCACGATCGGCCTTATTAAGGCTGTGATCACATTTGACCCCGAAAAAGGAAATCGTCTGGCTGCTTATGCCTCCCGCTGTGTAGAAAATGAAGTCCTGATGTATCTGCGTGCCAGGAAAAAATGCAGCCATGAGATCTCTCTTTATGAGCCGATCGGCACAGATCGGGAAGGAAATGAAGTCAACCTCTACGATATCATCGAATCTGCGGAAGCAGATATTCCCGAACGGATTCATTTGAAAGACAATATTCAAAAACTATATGAAAAACTGGAAAATGAACTTTCTCCAAGAGAAAAACTTGTACTGAAAATGCGATATGGACTCTATCAGGGGGAAGAATACACACAGCGGGAGATTGCCGCACAACTGGGCATCTCCCGCTCCTATGTATCACGTATTGAAAAAAGTGCAATCGGAAAACTCCGACAATATTTCTAATCTTTCCAGAAATCTTCTAAGAATTTACTTCCTTATCCTCTTCCTGTCTTCTGAGAAGATCATACTGAGCCGGTGTCTCGCTCAGTTCTACATGAAGAACCTGCTTTGAATGTGGTGCGCTCTCCTGTTCCTCTCCATCCTCATTCAGGATCCGGAGAACCTTTGCCTCAACATTACTTCCGTCCGGCTTCATGATCTCAATCGTCTCACCTACAGAGAACTTATTGCGCTGTTCAATTCTTGCAAGCCCGTTCTCAACTGCCCCGACAATTCCAAGATAAGTATACTCACGGATATATGTGTTATTGTCATAGATCTGTGTCTCGTGATCTGGTTTTCCAAAGAAGAAACCTGTTGTAAACTGACGGTAAGTACAGTTTGAGATCTGATCCAGATACCATGGCATGTTTTTCTTATAAAGCTCCGGATCTTTCTGATAATCGTCAATTGCCTTCCGGTAAGTTCTCGCCACTGTTGCAACGTAAAGTGCTGTTTTCATTCGTCCTTCGATCTTAAAACTGTCAATTCCTGCATCGATCAATTCCGGAATATGCTCGATCATACAAAGATCTTTTGAATTAAAGATGTAAGTTCCACGCTCATTCTCATAGACCGGCAGATATTCTCCCGGTCTCTTTTCCTCGACTACTGCATACTTCCAACGGCATGGGTGTGTGCATGCGCCCTGGTTCGCATCCCTTCCTGTAAAATAATTACTCAGAAGACAGCGTCCGGAATAAGAGATACACATTGCTCCATGGACAAATGTCTCAATTTCAAGATCTTCCGGAATTCTTTCTCTGATCTCCTTAATCTCTTTCAGAGACAATTCTCTTGCTGAAACCACACGGCTTGCGCCCTGGCGATACCAGAAGTTATAAGTTGCATAGTTTGTATTATTCGCCTGTGTACTGATATGACGCTCAATCTCAGGACATACTTCTTTTGCGATCTCAAACACTCCCGGATCTGCAATGATCAGTGCATCCGGTTTAATCTCTCTCAACTCTTCAAAATATTCTCTTACCCCTTCGAGATCATCGTTGTGGGCAAGGATATTCGCTGTAACATATACTTTTACATTATGTGCATGTGCAAATTCTATTCCTTCTTTCATTTCTTCCATGGAGAAATTTTTTGCTTTCGCACGCAATCCAAATGCTTCTCCTCCGATATATACTGCATCAGCACCGAAGATTACAGCTGTCTTTAACACTTCCAGGCTGCTCGCCGGGATCAATAGTTCGATCGGTCTACTCATTTTTCTACTCCTTGTTTTATGCTCACTGCCACACCATCTCCAAGCGGAATAATCGATGTGACCAGATCCTCTCTGTGTTTCAATTCATACAGATATTCCCGCATTCTCGCATGTATTGTACGATTTCTGCGTTCTACCGCAAAACGGGATTCTATGATATCTCCATCCTGCATCACATTGTCTGATACAAGGCAGCCCCCATCCGAAAGCAGCCGCAGTACATTCGGAAGATAATGGATATATTGCCCTTTCGCGGCATCCATAAAGATAAAATCAAAAGTTCCTTCCAGTTCTGCAAGTACTTCTGTCGCATCTCCTTCGATCAGAGTGATCTTATCTTCCTTTCCCGCTCTGCGGAAATTCTCCCTGGCAATCGGGATTCTCTTCTCATAATTCTCTATTGTTGTTATATGTCCGCCCTCCGGCAGGTAATCACTCATCAATAACGCAGAGAAACCTACGGCAGTTCCGACTTCCAGAACGCGCATAGGTTTTTTCATCAAAAGGAGAACCTCCAGGAAGCTCTGCATCTCCCGCCGGATGATCGGTACATCCGACGCCAAAGCTTCCTGTTCAATCGTCTCCAGTATTTCACTGTTCTCTGTATCCATAGAATTGATGAATGTAATAATACGTTCATCTACTATCATATCTTACACATCCACATCCATGATGATCGGGATCACCATTGGTCTTCTCTTTGTCTTCTTCCAGATATAGTCATTCATTGCATCACGGATCACAAGCTTGATCTTATTCCAGTCTGTGTGTCTTCCTTTCAGACATTTCTCAAGGGCTTCTGAAACAGCCTTTCTCGCATCATCCATCAGCTCTTCTGACTCTCTGACATAGACAAATCCTCTTGATACAATATCCGGTCCTGCAAGCAGACGGTTCGTTCTTCTCTCTAATGTAAGAACCACAATAATGATACCATCTTCCGCAAGATGCTGTCTGTCCCGAAGAACGATATTTCCAACATCTCCAACACCAAGTCCGTCTACCAGAATTGCTCCTGTATGAACCTTATCTACAACCTTAGCGTAATCATCACACAGTTCAAGTACTTCTCCGGACTGCATAATAAATACATTCTCCTTCGGAATTCCAAGGCTCTTCGCAACACCTGCGTTTGCTTTCAGATGGCGGTATTCACCATGCACAGGAATCGCATATTTCGGTTTTACGAGAGAATAGATCAACTTCAATTCTTCCTGACAGGCATGTCCTGATACATGGGCATCCTGGAAAATAACTTCTGCTCCCTTTGCAGAAAGTTCGTTGATCACACGTGAAACCGATTTCTCATTTCCAGGAATCGGATTGGAACTGAAAATGATCGTATCATTCGGCTGAATTGTAACCTTACGGTGCACGTCAGCTGCCATTCTGGACAGCGCAGCCATAGATTCACCCTGGCTTCCTGTTGTGATCAGAACCATCTTCTCCGGTGGATAATTCTTCATCTGATCGATCTCAATCAGTGTGTTCTCCGGTACATTCAGATATCCCAGTTCAGATGCTGTAGAAATGATGTTCACCATACTACGACCTTCTACAACAACCTTTCTGCCATACTTATAAGCAGAGTTGATGATCTGCTGTACACGGTCAACATTTGAAGCAAATGTCGCAATGATCAGTCTTGTATTCTGATGCTCTGCAAAAATATGATCAAATGTGATACCTACTGTACGCTCTGACTGCGTAAATCCTTTTCGCTCTGCATTCGTACTGTCAGACATCAGTGCCAGCACGCCTTTCTTACCGATCTCAGCAAAGCGCTGCAGATCGATCGCATCTCCAAATACCGGTGTGTAGTCAACCTTGAAGTCTCCTGTATGGACAACAACACCCGCCGGTGAATAGATTGCTAATGCAGACGCATCCTGGATACTGTGGTTTGTCTTGATAAATTCAATCCGGAATTTTCCAAGATTGATCGACTGTCCATGACGCACAACCTTTCTCTTTGTTCCGCGAAGCAGGTTATGCTCCTTCAGCTTGTTCTCAATAATTCCCATTGTAAGCTTAGTCGTATAGATCGGAATATTGATCTCTTTGAGCACATACGGCAACGCACCGATATGATCCTCATGTCCATGTGTGATAACAAATCCCTTCACCTTGGAAATATTATCTTTCAGATAAGTCACATCCGGAATTACAAGGTCGATTCCAAGCATATCATCTTCCGGGAATGCAAGACCACAGTCTACAACAACAATACTGTCTTCATACTCAAAAGCAGTAATGTTCATACCAATCTGTTCCAGACCTCCAAGCGGTATGATACGCAATTTTCCATTATTCTGTTTTTTCAAAAAATATACACCTCCACTATCTCTGTTTCTTCATACAGTCTTTACACAGTCCGTAGAATTTCAGTTCGTGGTCCAGGACATGGAAGCCGGTTGCCTTCTCAATATGATCTTCCAGGCTCTCCAGAAGGTCGTCATCAAACGGCATCACCTTGTTACATCTCTTACAAATCAGGTGATGATGATTGTGCTTTGTCTCCCCATTCAGTAAATGTCCGATCTCATAGCGCACACATCCATCCCCAAAATTAATCCTGTCTACCAGCTGCATATCCCACAAAAGCTGTAATGTTCTGTATACTGTGGCAAGCCCAATCTCCGGATAATCCTCTGATACCAGATCATAGATATCTTCCGCTGTCATATGACTCCCACTGTTCTCTTCAAGTACGGACAGAACAAGCAGTCTCTGGTGAGTCACCTTCAGCCCCTTTTCCTTTAACTTCTCTTTCAGAAGCTTCTGTGTCTTATCTGCCTCCATCTGTCTGCCTCCTATCTATATTGTAAAAAGAACTCTAGACTTTTTTCTTACACTTCTGCAAAAGTGAGAAAAGTATTCCTGTCTGCAGTTTCTCTTACATTCGTATTTCTTTCATGTAATTACATCTCAATATCGACGTCTTCCAGCAATTCCTCAAATACTTTGGAAACTGCCATCAGTTCTGTATCGTCTTCTACGATCTCATACGTCTTCTCTGCGTCTTTTGATTCTTCAACTTCTCTGAGAATCAGGCATTCCGCGTCGTCTTCTTCTGAATCAACTACAAGAATATACGCTGAACCATTGATCTTCGTCTCTTCAAGTACAAAGAACTCATCTGCTCCACTTCCATCACTGAAAGTAAACTTTGCCTTTTCCATATGATTTTCCTCTATTCTGCTGTTTTCTGCATATAAATCGAATCTAAATATCCCTGGAGAATGAACACAGCAGCAATCTTATCGACATATTGCTTTCTGTTTTCTCTTCTCACACCACTCTCGATCAGTGTCTGCTCTGCCGCTACTGTCGTAAGTCTCTCGTCCCACATGATCACTTCCAGTCCTGTACGACGAACCAGCATGTCACGAAATTCCAATGACTTCTGTGCACGCTCCCCGATATCATTATTCATATGTTTTGGAAATCCAAGCACGATCTTCTCTACCTGATATTCTTTGATCAATTCTTCAATCCTCGCACAGGTACGGCGCAGCTTGTTCTCCTCTTTCCGTTGTATTGTCTCAATTCCCTGGGCCGTAAGTCCGAGCGGATCGCTGATTGCAACACCTACGGTCTTCGTCCCATAGTCCAGTCCCATTACTCTCATTGTCTGATTATTCCCACGCATTATGCTCAATATACGCTTTCAACAGTTCTTCTACCAGTTCATCACGTTCCACCTTCATGATCAGGCTTCTTGCTCCGTTAAAGCTTGTAATGTATGTCGGATCTCCTGACATGATATATCCAACGATCTGATTCACCGGATTGTATCCTTTTTCTTTCAGAGCCTTGTATACGATCTCAAAAATATCCTTCGCAGAAATCTGCGGACCCGGCTCTACCTGAAAGAACTGAGTACTACTTAAATCACTCATCTTTCTTCCTCCTTCTCTTTCTTGTATCTATTTCCTTCTTCCGAAGGGCTTTGCTGTTGTTCTGTCAAACAGCGCAAAACGCTCTGGAAACCCAGAAACCCTACTTATAATTCTAATATAACCGAATTCAAAATTCAATGTATAATTTGCGAATCCTTCCCAATTTGAACTTTTACGATACTATTCTTGAGATTTTCATTTGTCTCTAGTGCAATTTTCATATATTCTTTTGTATGACCTGTCTGTACTTCTTTTCCATTCAGTTCCAGATCCTCTTCCACAAGTACTTCCACTTCTTTTCCCTGGAAACTCTGCTCATATGCTGCACGCTTTTTCTCACCAAGTTCGATCAATTGTGCACTTCTCTTCGCCTTGATCTGTTCGTCTACCTGATCCGGCATCACAGCTGCTTTTGTCCCCTCACGTCTGGAGTATTTAAAAATATGTGTCTCATAAAAATCTATGCTGTCTACAAAATCATATGACTCTTTGAACTCTTCTTCTGTCTCTCCCGGGAATCCCACGATCACATCGGTTGTCAATGCCGGATTCGGGAAGTATTTTCTGAGAAGTTCGCATTTTTCCGCATATTCGCTGCTTGTATATCTACGGTTCATACGCTTTAATGTTGCATCACATCCACTCTGCAGAGACAGGTGGAAATGTGGACACATCTTCGGAAGCTTTGCAATCCCTTCTGCAAATTCTTCTGTGATGATCCCCGGTTCCAAAGAGCCAAGACGGATTCTTTCAATTCCGTCAATCTCATGGACTGCCCGGATTAATTCCAGAAGGTGATATTCTTTATCAAAATCAATTCCGTATGAGCTCAGATGAATTCCTGTCAGTACAACCTCCTTATATCCGTTATCTGCCAGTGTACGTACTTCATCCAGCACATCTTCCATGGAACGGCTGCGGACTCTTCCACGGGCATATGGAATGATGCAATACGTGCAGAACTGATTACATCCATCCTGAACTTTAATATAAGCCCTTGTATGATCTCCCGGCTTCGTCAGGTGAAGATTCTCGTACTCTTTTGTCTTTCCGATCTCTTCCATCTTGATCTCTGCTTTTCTGTCGTTTTCCTGGTTCTTTGCATTCTTTTCATTTTCTGTTACATTACAACCTGCATTGTGTGTTCTTTCATACTCTTCCAATGCTTCGATCAGATTCTGCTTCTTATTATTACCAAGCACAATGTCAATGCAATCATCCACCTGAATCTCTTTTTCCTTCGCCTGGACATAACATCCTGCAGCGACAACAACTGCATCCGGATTCATCTTTCTCGCCCGATGCAGCATCTGTCTTGACTTGCGATCCGCAATGTTTGTAACAGTACATGTATTGATCACATAAAGGTCTGCCCCTTCCTTGAAAGGAACGATCTCATATCCTGCTTTTTCAAGCATTTCCTGCATGGCTTCTGTCTCATAGGCATTTACTTTGCATCCCAAATTATGCAGTGCTGCTTTCTTCATTTATTTCTACCTCTTTTTTCCTTTTATCTCGTTAATTTCTTGACTTTTGAACCTGCATCCCGTAGAATATACCTAGGCTTAGAAGCCAACTTTATTGTATAATTCAAGGAGGGATTTCAAATGAAAACAGTACAGATTTCATTAAACTCAATCGACAAAGTCAAATCATTCGTTAACACTATCACAAAATATGATAATGATTTCGATTTAGTATCCGGAAGATATGTTATAGATGCCAAATCAATCATGGGTATTTTCAGCCTTGATCTTTCCAAACCGATCGACCTGAACATCCACGCTGACAGCAATGTTGATGACATTCTTGCTGCACTTGATGCTTACATCATCAAATAATTCTATCTGAATACGATTCATGCGGATCTGATTTTTATAAATCATCCGCATTTTTTCATCTTCAACATGGAGTAAAGAAAAGCTGTTCCGTCGGAGCAGCTTTTCTTTTTCCAGGATATTCTCTACCTATTATTCTCCCTGTTTCACTTCAATGATCTCAGCAGTGTCAATTGCTGTCTGCATCAGTTCGTCAATCTTCTCTGCAAGGTTCAGCTCAGACTTCTCAATTCGTTCAATATTCGGCTTTGTCACCGGATGTTTTGCAACGAAAATTGTACAGCAATCCTCAAATGGCTGGATTGAAGTCTCGTAAGTATTGATCTTCTCAGAAATTTCTACAATATCCTTCTTATCAAATCCGATCAGCGGACGATAAACCGGAAGTGTACATACTGCATTCGTCGCAGCAAGACTCTGCATCGTCTGGCTTGCCACCTGACCGATACTCTCTCCTGTGATCAGACCAAGACATCCGTCTTTCTTTGCGAAATGTTCTGCGATCTTCATCATGTAACGACGCATAATGATCGTCAGTTCATCATGCGGACACTTCTCATAGATATAAAGCTGAATATCTGTAAAGTTGACAACATGAAGCTTGATCGGTCCTGAATAAGCAGAAACGAGTCTTGCAAGATCAACTACCTTCTCTTTTGCTCTTTCACTTGTGTACGGTGGTGCATGGAAATAAGTTGCCTCGAGTTCAACACCACGCTTGGATACCATATATCCGGCAACCGGACTGTCAATTCCTCCTGACAGAAGCAGCATTGCGCTTCCGTTTGTCCCGATCGGCATACCTCCCGGTCCCGGAATGATTCTGGAATAGATATAGACTTCTTCACGGATCTCCACATTGATGCGAAGTTCCGGCTTATGAACATCTACTTTCATCTCCGGAAATGCATCCAGGATTGCTTCTCCGACTTCACAGTTGATCTCCATAGAATTCGCCGGATAGCTCTTCTTTGCTCTTCTTGCATCAACCTTGAAAGTCATATTCTTCTCTTCGTAAGCCTCATCTACATAAGCTACAACATCTTTTCTCAGCTGTGCCAGTTCAGCCACCGGCACACGGACTACCGGACAGATTCCGACAATACCAAATACCTTCTGAAGGCTTTCTACTGTCTCATCAAAATCATAATCTCCATCACAATCCACGTAGACTCTTCCGTGACATTTGTGTACAAGGAATTCTCCGTCTACGCCCTGCAGAGCATAACGGATCTGACGCACCAGTGCATCTTCAAAGATATAACGGTTCTTTCCCTTAATTCCGATCTCGCCGTATTTTATCAGAAATGAATGAAATTTCATGCTTTTTCTCCTTTATTGATCACCGTCAATTAATGACGCGTATATTTTCTCAGCATCGGTATACAATTATATAGTGTTTCCAGCGTGTAGTCAATTTCTTCTTTTGTAGTAAATTCTGACATACTGAAACGAATCGTCGCATCCAGATATTCCTGCGCCGCCCCAATGCTTTTGAGAACGCCGCTTACTGCCGGATGATTCGATGCACACGCAGATCCTGATGAGACATAAATGCCTTTGTCTTCCAGTGTATGAAGCAGAACCTCACTTCGGATTCCCGCAATTCCGAGACTGATGATATGTGGTGCACTTCCTTCATCTTTCAGGCCATGAACTGTTGTATTCTCAATCTTTCCTGCCTGCTCAATAAAATAATCCTTCAGCTCACGCATCAGAGCTACTTTCATATCCAGATCATTGTAGATCATCTTTGTCGCAAGTCCAAGCCCTGCGATTCCCGGAACATTTTCTGTGCCGGAACGAAGATCCTTCTGCTGTCCTCCTCCGAAAAGAATCGGTTTAATCTTCACCTTTTCGCCCACATAGAGGAAACCTGTTCCCTTCGGTCCATGAATCTTATGTCCGCTCGCACTTAACAGATCGATCTTCTGACGTTTTGGATAAATGTGATATTTTCCAAATCCCTGCACTGCATCCGAATGGAAAAGAATAGAAGAATTATACTCTTTTACAATCTTTACTGCTTCATCAATCGGCTGAAGTGTTCCAACCTCATTGTTCACATACATAACAGATACAAGAATTGTCTCCGGGCAAAGTGCTTCTTTCAATGCATCCAGATTCACTCTTCCACTCGCATCTACCGGAAGATATGTCACACGAAAGCCTTCCTCTTCTTCCAGATAACGCATTGTATTTAAGATTGCAGGATGCTCGATTGAAGTTGTGATCAGGTGATTTCCCGCTCTTCTGTTTGCTCTTGCACATCCGATCAGTGCAAGATTATCACTCTCTGTTCCTCCTGATGTAAAGTAAATATCTTTCGCATTTACCTTAAGAACCTTTGCGATCGTTTCCTTGGCTTCCTTTACATAATGCTCCGCATCTACACCTTTTCGGTGCATGGAGGATGGATTGCCATAATCCTGACACATTACTTTATATACAAGATCTCCCACTTCCGGATATGCTCTGGTTGTGGCTGAATTATCCAAATATGCTTCCATTTTATCTTCCCTTTTCTAACTCTGTTACCGTTCACAGGCGTCTGCAGCCGGCAACGTCTTTCTATTATCTTATGTTTTTATCGTCCAACTGTTCCCGGCATTCTAAATGATACATCAGAATTGACAATGTTGTAAGTCCTGCTGTCTCTGTTCTTAAAATACGCTTTCCAAGTGTGATTGGAATTGCTCCGGCCTCTTTCGCCTGATCGATCTCACTCTCATCAAACCCGCCTTCCGGTCCGATAAAGATACCGACAGACTGCCCCGGCTCAATCTTACTTATGACAGCTTCTGTTGCTTTCATCCCTTCCTGCAGTTCATAAGGAACAAGCACGACATCCAGCTCTTTCGCGTAATTCATTGCTTCCTGAAAGCTCATCACATCCTGCACTTGTGGCACAATTCCTCTCTTCGACTGTTCCGCAGCCCCCTTGGCAATTGCCTGCCAGCGTTCTCTCTTCTTTCCGGCTTTCTTCTGATCCAGCTTTACAACCGAACGCTTTGCCGCAAATGGAACAATACGATAAGCTCCAAGCTCTACTGCTTTCTGTACGATCCATTCCATCTTGTCCCCTTTCGGAAGTCCCTGAAATAAGATCAGACGGGAAGCCAGTTCTGTCTGAGACACTTCTTTTTTCACAATACGAAGGACTGCCTCTTTCTCCTCATAACCTTCCACACTGCAAAAGTAATCCATTCCTTCTCCATCACTGACCCACACTTCTTCTCCGGGTTTCATGCGGAGTACATTCTTCATATGATTCACATCACTTCCTGCCAGACGGATCTGTTCTCCGTCCACGCAGGATGGATCTGCAAAAAAATGCTGCATCTTGTTTCTCCTTATGCGTTCTTATGCGTTCTTGCGCGCTGTCACACATACCCATTCGCCCTGATATGTGACATCCAGAAGTTCCAGTCCTGCTTTCGCAACAGCTTCTTTCACCATCTCTTCTTTGTCATCGATAATTCCACTTGTGATATAGATTCCGCCTGGTTTCAGCTGGTTCACGATCACTGGTGTGAGTTCTACAAGAACCGGTGCAAGGATATTCGCTGCCACAATATCGTAGCACTCATATCCAACCTTATCCTGAACTTCTTTGTCATCGATAATATTTCCGATCATCACTTCATATTTATCTCCGGAAATTCCGTTGTTCTCCATGTTCTCATATGTAGCATCGATTGCACACGGATCCAGATCTGTTCCAACAGAATGCTCTGCTCCGAACTTCAGCGCAAGCATTCCAAGAATTCCGCTTCCGCATCCCACATCAAGAATCTTTGTTGTCTCTGTTGTATAGTTTCTGATCTGACGGATACAGAGCTGTGTTGTCTCATGCATTCCTGTACCGAATGCTGTACCCGGATCAATATGGATCACCATCTTATCTTCATCCGAAGGCTTCACATCTTCCCAGGATGGAATGATCAGAATATCATCCACATAGAACTGATGAAAATACTTCTTCCAGTTATTCACCCAGTCTACATCCTCTGTCTGAGACTCTTCAATCTCACAGGCACCGACATTCACATAAGCAGACATCTCTTCCAGTTCTTTCTTCACATTTGCCAGAACTTTCTCTTTGTCCTCATCCTCTTCCAGATAAAAGCTTAAGTAAGCCACGCCGTCATCTGCCTCGATCTCCGGTAAGATATCAACAAACATCTGCTCTTTATCAGACTCTGTCAACGGGATCTTATCCTCAATCTCAACGCCTTCAATCCCAAGATCTGCCAGCATACTGCTCACAATATCCTCTGCCTCTGTTGTTGTCTTCAATCTGAATTTATTCCACTTCATCTAGTTTTCCTCCTGAAACCACAAATCTAAATCTACGCTTGCATGAATTCCCGGAACCGTGCCGGCCTCACTGTACTGCCACATCTTATAATCATATGGACACTGCGGAAGTTCATGATAATCCGCATACCAGAAATCATATTCTGTCAACTCTTCCATCTTCAGAGTAAATGCCATCCATTTCATATTAGCATAAATCATCGGCTGATATCCAGCCTGTTTCACTCCGTCACAAAAGACTTTACAAAAATTCGTAAAGTCTTCCCTTGTGTTCTGATCTGTTCTGGCTGTGTCATCTTTGATCTCTTCTGTGTCATAGACAACAGGTCCTGTAATCTGATACGGCTGAATATGTTCCAAAACAAAGTCAGCCTCTTCGACTGCCTCTGCTGCTGAGATTGCCTGGGAAAAGAAATAGACACCGACTTCAAGACCGGCCTCCAATGCCCCTTGTACATTCTGTTCAAACATGGCATCTTCAACTAGCGCACCACTCTCTCCATATGCACGGTATCCAAGTCTTACGATCACAAATTCGATTCCGCTTTCCTTCACCTGCTGCCAGTCGATCGTCTCTCCCTGGAATTCCGAAACATCAATCCCCTTTTTCGCTGACACCTTTCTCTTCGTATCTTGATACGAAAGATATCCTGTCTCTTCATCTAATGTGAGATTGCTGAAATTATAAGAGTTCCTCGGTACTTGATCCAGAAGCCTTGCTCTGTAATTATTCTCTTTCACATCCTGGAAGTCATAGTACTTCTTTCCGTCTTCTGTAACAATCTGAACTCCACTGACAATCTGCGTGTTTTCCTGTTTGTCTTTCTTCGTCTGTCTTGTCTTCACATTGCCGGAACCCACGCCGACAAGAATAACTGCAAGCCCCACAAGAGCCGCCGCCATCCATTGCTTCTTTCTCATCTATTTCCTTCCAATCGCATCTGTTCCGTACCGTTGCAGAAATGTTTTCCAGGTAATTTCTCTTCCTTACTCGTCTGCTGCAAGCACGATCATTTCATCTCCGGCTTTTATTTTACCACCATGAAGCACTTTTGCAAATACCCCTTCTCGCGGCATGATACATTCTCCCATTTTCTGGAAGATCTGACAGCCATGATGACATTCTTTTCCAATCTGTGTCATTTCTAACAGAACATCGTTACATTTTAATCTTGTTCCAACCGGAAGATTACGGAAATCAATCCCCTGAACGATCACATTTTCTCCAAATGCGCCATCTTCTACTTCTGCACCTCTCGCACGGAATGCCTCGATCTTATCATAAGAAAGAAGACTGATCTGACGATGCCATTTTCCTGCATGTGCATCTCCTTCCAGACCAAAATCTTCAATAAATGTGCCTTCTTCGATTCTTGTCTTCTGTGTTCCCTTTGCCGGACTTGTACAAATTGCTATTACTTTTCCCATTTTTCTATACCTCTCAAATTACTTTTTCTGTTCTAACCACCGATCCCGTACATGGCCCGATGTTCTTTCTTCTGTTCTGCTTCTTCTCTTCGCTCGTTAGAAAAATTATGGCAGGCCGGTTTTTTCCAGATTGCCTGACGCATTGCTTCTTTCAGTTCTTCATCCGTTGCACCGCTTCTCAGAAGTTCTCTTAAATCCGTTCCGCTTTCATATTGCAGACAGAGCTTCAGATATCCTTCCGATGTGAGCCGGATCCGATTACAGGAATCACAGAACTTGTGACTCACTGCACTGATAAACCCGATTCTGCCCTGGAATCCCGGAAAGCTTACATATTCTGCCGGACCATTCCCCAAATGTTTCTCATACGGTTCGGCTGTTCCAAATGCTTTCTCTAACAGTTCTAACAGCTCATCTCTTGATTTCCCCTGACAGGATTTTCCTATCCCGATCGGCATCATTTCTATAAAACGAACTTCTACCGGATGCTCCTTTGCATACTCTGCCATCTGAATATACTCTTCTTCTGACTGATTCATCGGCACACAGTTTAACTTCACACGCAAATCCGGATATTCGAGTGCTGCCTGCAATCCTTCCAGTGCCTGATTTAATTCCCCACATCTTGTCACTGTATGGTAACACGTTTCATCCAATGTATCAATACTGATATTCACTGCATCCAACCCCTGACGCATCAACTCGTCCAACTGATTTTTCAGAAGGATTCCGTTTGTTGTCAATGTCACCTGCTCAATCCCCGGAATTTCCTTAATTTTCCCCAATAAGTCCGGCAATCCTTTTCTCACCAACGGTTCCCCACCGGTCAGTTTAATCTTGGAAATCCCCAACTCTGTACTGATTCTACAAATCCTCTCGATTTCTTCAAAAGTCAGAATCTGCTCATGCGGCAGCTGCTCAATGCCCTCTTCCGGCATGCAGTAGACACAGCGCAGATTACAACGATCCGTCACAGAGATGCGCAGATATTCTATTGTTCTTCCATATTGATCGATCATCTCTTACATACCTCATATTATTTATCTCTTACATTACTGTTTTACTTTCCTTCAGAAACTGGTTTTCCACACTCACTTGCATTTCCTGTAAGAATTGCAAGACCATGTTCCAGAGATGGAAGTACTGCTTCTAGATTCTCTTTTACAGCCTTCGGACTTCCCGGAAAATTAATGATCAATGTCTGATTACGGATCACAGAAGCGCCACGGCTAAGCATAGCTCTTGGTGTCACTTGAAGTGAAGCCAGTCTCATCGCCTCTGCGATTCCCGGTGCATTCTTTGTCGCCACGGCAAATGTTGCTTCCGGTGTGCAGTCACGCGGTGCAAAACCTGTTCCTCCGGTTGTTGCGATCAGATCCACTTTTTTCTCATCTGCAAGTTCACAAAGACACTGTTCAATCATCTTCTGCTCGTCCGGAAGAAGTCTTACTTCTGTCACTTCATATCCGGCTTCTTCTAACATACTGCAAAGAAGCGGTCCACTCTTATCCTCCCGCTCTCCTGCATATCCTTTATCGCTCAGCGTCACTACCGCTGCTTTCCATCTTTGTTCTTTCTTTTCCACTTTACTTTTCGCCTTCTTTTCTTTCCTTCTTATATCCATTGTCGATCAGTCCGCTCTTGCCGCCGCTCTTTCTGACCAGATAGATTTCCCCAATCTCCATCTTTTTGTCCATCGCTTTGCACATATCGTAAACTGTCAAAAGTGCTACACTTGCTCCTGTCAGAGCCTCCATCTCAACGCCTGTCTTCCCGGTCACACGTACCGTGCAATTACAGTAAATTGCGAGCTCGCTCTCAACCATCTCGAACTCTACCTTGCACTTTGTGATTGGAAGAATGTGGCACATCGGAATCAGATCAGATGTCCTCTTCGCGCCCATGATCCCTGCTGTTGTCGCAACTCCAAGCACATCCCCTTTGCCTGCGGTTCCTTCTTTGACAGCACGGAACACTTCTTCATTCACCGTGATCTTTCCTGTGGCGGTTGCTTCCCGGACTGTATCCTGTTTCTCCGTCACATCCACCATAATTGCTTTTCCTTTTTCATCAAAATGTGTAAATCCCAATTTTTTCACCTCTCAATCTGAAAATGCTGTTGTTATCCACATTCCCCTTGCGAATATCAACAAGACGATTGCTTTTTTTATACCAAACGATTGTACCACAAAATTGCACTAAAATTCAATGTTTTAGCAAAAAGAAAGGACAACTATAATCGCTGCCCTTTTACCATCATCCCATCTTTTTCTTTAATTCTTGTATCGTTTCCAAAGTTTCTTTCGTGATTTCTGCAATCTGTTCCAGTGGTAGTCCTGCTTCAATCATTGATAAAATAATTTCTTTACGTCCACGGTTTTCTCCCGTCTTGATCAATATATCACGATCTCTGATCGCTTTCTGTCTTGCTTCATATTCAAGACGTTTTTTCTCGTCCGCACTTAATTTGTCCAATTCTTTATACGCTTCTTCAAAACAAGAATTCTTCTTAGCCATTTTCTCAAAATCCTCCCTGTGTTTACCATTCAAAAAGCGCATCCACTGCATTAAATCTGTTTCACTCTTTTGTTCCGGCGGTAATTTGGGCAGTTCCAAAATATGCATTTCCATCAGATCTGTATATTCCTTCCCCGTCTTTACATCACAAAACGAAATACGTCGATAACACTCTTCATCTTCTTGAAATAATACATGAGCAAGAATACTTACTTGAATACATTTCTGTAATCTATCATAATTATCACCTTCTCGTATCTGTTCTGTATACATCTTACTCAAATAATAAATTGTACGATTCGCCCAACAATCATAATAAACCACCTGCATCTCGAAATCAATCTGCACCTCGTTATCTAACTGCACCCGAACATCTAAAATCCCATACTTATCATCTTCCGAATCCTTTCTTAGGATTGTGGGGAGAAGCTCAGTATTCACAATTTCATCTGGATGCCTGTTTAATATAGCTGCAATAATTCCTTTTCTCACATTTTCATTTTGCATCAACTCTTTGAAGCAAAAATCAACTGTTGGTAACATAATGAAATCTTCTTTTTCATTTAATGCATTTTCGCTTTTAATTGCACTTTTAGATACTTTTCTTGGGTTTTCCTTCATAAAATTTCTCCTTTTCGTTTTTGTAAGACAAACACTTATATGAAGGAAAGAATTCTTTATCCAAATTTATTGTAACATAGGTTTTTTTTTCAGAAAAGCAGAACTTTTAAACCTGATCCTTTAATAAACTTTCAGTTATCATTCATACAATATTCGTCTTATGTTTTGTTATCGGATTATTTGTTCGAATACTGAACTATGGAAATAATTACCGATTGGTTAATAGATATCTTTGCTGTTCATAAGAATAAGAACTGCGTGGATTTAGACTAACACATATTTTCAAAAATTACAATCTCTTTTTGATTTTCCGTTTAATAGAAATAAGGACAACTATAATAGCTGCCCTTAAAACCATGTTAAAATTCAATATTCATCATCTCATCTGACTTCTCCGGAATCTTATGTCTTTCCGCATATCCTGTAAGAATCAGTGTAAGTGCTCCGTCCCCGGTCACATTACAAGCTGTTCCAAAACTATCCTGAAGTGCGAAAATTGTAAGCATCAGTGCTGTTCCTGCATCATCAAACAGAAGGACTCCTGTGATAAGTCCAAGGGATGCCATAACTGTTCCTCCCGGAACTCCCGGTGCACCGATTGCAAATACTCCAAGAAGTATACAAAACAGAAGCATTGTTGGAATTGACGGAAGTTTTCCATACAGAATCTGTGAGATTGTCATACAGAAGAACACTTCTGTGAGTACAGATCCACACAGATGGATATTAGCAAATAACGGAATTCCAAACTGTACCATATCTTTTCTTAATGGTTTCGCCTTGTCGGCGCACTGCAGAGCAACTCCGAGTGTAGCGGCTGAAGACATTGTTCCAACGGCTGTCAGGTATGCCGGTCCATAATGCTTTACAACCTCCAGCGGGTTCTTTCCTGAATAAACGCCGGCGATTGTATAAAGAAGTGCCATCCAGATATAATGTCCGATCATAACAATAATGATAACCTTAAGGAATACCGGAAGCTGTTTTGTGATGGAGCCTTCATATGCCAGAGAACAAAATGTGAATCCAATAAATAAAGGAAGGATTGGAATCAAAATCCTTGATACGATGGAAAGCACGATCTTCTGAAATTCTTCCAACATTCCTGTGATCAATTTTGCCTTATTCCATGCCGCTGCAAGTCCGATCATAATAGAAAATACAAGTGCACTCATAACCGGCATGATCTGTGGAATAGAAAGTTCAAATACCATCTCCGGCAATTCTTTCAGTCCATCTACATCTGTCACAATAGAAAGATGCGGAATCAGCGCGTATCCTGCTGCTGTAGAGAATAACGCCGCACCAACAGAAGAGATATATGCAATACATACTGCAAGAAGCAGCAATCTTGATGCATTATTTCCCATCTTTGTGATAGACGGTGCAATAAATCCAATAATGATCAACGGAACACAGAATGAAATAATCTGTCCCAGAACATATTTCAAAGTTACAACAATGTTCAGAATTGCATTTGTCAAACCTGTCCCGTCATTTGCATTAAGAGCAAGTCCGGCAAGAATTCCGATTACTACGCCTACCAGAAGTTTAAATGGCAGGCTTTTGAAAAAACTAGATTTTTTCATAAAAAGAATCCTCCAATACTATTTTTCGGTCTTAACTCACAGATGTCTGTAATCCCCAACCTTTCTCAGACCTGTTTAGTCGGTATGTATTATTATAATACACGAAGAATAAATCTACAACTGTCTGTTTGCAGCTCAGCTATACGGATGTAAGTTTTGCTTTGAAAAATTCAAAGTTGTCTATGAGATGTATGAAATTAATTGACAAATAAAGTTGTCAATGTTATCATCATAAATGACAAGAAAAGTTGTCAAAGTAAAACGAAAGGGGACTGAAAATTGCCTTTATTAAATCGATTAAAAGAATATAGATCAAAACTGGGAATCAATCAGACAGAGCTTGGAAAGCGGGCAGGAGTTTCCCGCCAGACGATCAGTCTGATCGAGCGTGGGGACTATTCCCCGTCTGTGACACTGGCATTAAAAATTGCAAAGATCTGTCAGGTTACAGTAGAAGATATCTTTGAGTATAAGGAGGACGAAAACGATGAAGAGTGATACAAAGACGAGAAACACAAAGAAAACCATTGTAAGGATGTTAGCAGCAATGCTGATAGGCGGAGTGATAGGAGGCGTAAGTACTGTAGTTTATGAAATTGTTTTTGGGGAAGATTTCAGTGGAAGATCGCTGAGCCTTCTGACGGAAGTGACACGGAGGCTTATGGTTCCGGGGCTCCTGTCAGTGCTTGTCTTTTCAATTGCAGCATATGAGATCTGCTTCAAAAAACTAAGAAACGTCTGTGATCGGATTGAAGATGCAGAAGATGAGGAATTTCATCGACTGGATTATGAGGAAGAAAGGTACGGAGCAATTCTGCAGTGTATCAATGTAGTGACACAGGTGCTTTGCATTGCTTTGTTGGGAAGTGGATATTCTATGAGATATATTCATGATGAAAGAACTTCGCTGGTAAAATTTCTTACAGCATGTGTCCTGTTTTTAATCTGTTTCTTTTACTGTGGCATGGCTCAGGCCCGTTATGTAAAACTGCTTCAGAAAGTACATCCGGAGAAAAAGGGTGATATTGCTTCCAAAGATTTTCATAAACAATGGCTGGAAAGCTGTGATGAAGCAGAAAAGGAAGCCGTTTATCAAAGTTCCTACAGTACTTACATATTCTCAGGAAAATTAATCGGAATATTGTTAGTTGTGACGATGATCGCGCATTTATTTTTCAATACAGGAGTGTTCGCGATTGTTGTGGTCGGTGTAATCTATTTATGTATAACTGTAAAATACTGTGTTTCCTGTGTTAAATTAAAGAATAAATCATAGCGGTTAACTATAGAAATTTCAGTAAATAATGCAAGTAATTCGTGCTCTGCCTTTTTTGCGTTAACATGGGAATAAACAATGGTAAAAGACGGATAACCTCTTTCCAAAGATTATCCGTCTTTTACCATTGTTTATTCGTAACTGCTCAGTAACCTCACAGTTACGTTTATTCTTTATTCTCTTAGAAATGAATCACTCCGAGCAGTACTCCTGAAATAAGGCATACAATACTTACGCCCCAGATCCAGAAGAAAGATGCTTTGATATGATCTTTGATCTCAACGCCTGCAAGTCCGACTCCAAGGAATGTAGCCGGTACTACCGGACTGATGAATGTTGCACAGTTTCTGCAGACAACCATTGCGATTGCTGTGTGTGCCGGATCTACGCCAAACTGGTTTCCGATACTGATCAGAACCGGAAGAAGTCCGAAGAAGTAAGAATCTGTACAGAACAGAAGTGTCAGCGGTACAGATAATACTCCAATGATCAGTGGCAGGAATCTTCCCATAGACTGTGGGATAAATGCCGCCAGTACGTTTGCCATATGGTTCATGATTTCTGTCTCTTCAAGAACACCGAGGAATACTCCTGCAGCAAGGATGGTAGATGCCATCATAAGTGCCGGGCCAGAATGAGATTTGATAATCTTATTCTGCAGTTTTGCTCCTGGGTAGTTCACAAGCAATGCAATTACACAGCCAACCATGAAGATATAATAAGATGGTACTTTAACAAAAACAAGACATACAATCACTATAAGTGTAAGAATCAGATTGAACGCGAAAAGTTTCGGTCTTGCAAGTTCGCTGTTTGCAGCTTCTCCTGCCGTTTCTTCAAGCTCATCATATTCTTCTGACTTCACAACTCCCTGTGGTGCATTCTCTGAGCCTGCTCCTCTTTTCTTTTCTACAAATCCCCAGAAAACTGCTGTAGCAAGTGCAATCACAACACCGACTACCTGCATTGGGAGAAGCTGTCTCCACAGTTCATTCGGATCAATTCCAAGTACTGTTGCAGAACGCATGGTCGGTCCGCCCCAAGGCAGCAGGTTCATAACACCCATCGCTGTAACACAGATCAGAAGCAGTGTTGTCGGACGCATGTTTAAGCGCTTGTACACTGGAAGCATTGCCGGAATCGTAATCAGGAATGTGGAAGCTCCGCCTCCGTCTAAATGTCCGATCATGGCAATAATACATGTCATCAGTGCAACACCGACCACATTGCTTCCCACTCTTTTCATTAATGCGTTGATGATGCGGTCAAACATTCCCACATCAGTCATAATTCCGAAGAAAAGTACGGAGAAGATAAATAACGCTGCGGTTGAGTGTACTCCTGCTACACCTGACGCAATAAATTCTCCCATTTCTTCTACGGTAAATGTTCCGGTCGCAACCAGAATCACTGATGTAACTGTGGATACCCCGGCAAATGCAAGTGCCGGCACTGTTACATTTCTCAGCAACAAAACAATAATCATGATGATCGTTGCAAATCCTAATACTGCAAGCATTGTCTCATTCATTGTCTGTCCCCTTCCTTTCTCTCTTTTTTTGATAGATTTATTATAGAAAAAGAAGCTTACAGACTGCCTTGATTCACCTTACATTTTGTTAAGGAAATCCTTTATATTTTTTATGTTTTTTCGCTTTTTTATATTAGAACAAAGAATGTGCCTCGGCACATTCTTGCGCCTGCGGCGGTCGCTTGCGACGCCTACATTATACGCCGCAGTGCGCATCCTAAGCGGAGCGTTTTTTGTATATTAGGAAAGCACTTTCCTAATATACAAAAAGGAACAGAATCTCTTCTGTCCCTTCCTCATTCAAACGTTTTCCTCACACTGTCTCACGACATCAAGAAGCGTTACCTCCGATACCGGTTTTTCAACATAACCGTCAATAATTCCGTGCTGCTTTGCCTCAGCCAGTTCTCTTGTTATGTGTGCTGCCATTACAATTTTTTTCATCTGTGGATATTTTCCGGAAATTGACATACAGAATTCTACTCCGCTTCCATCTTCAAGTGTTTCATCAATATAAAGTACATCTGTCTCTGCTTCTTCCAGATACTCTTTCAATTTCTCCACGTCTCTGCACGTAATGATCCTAATCCCAATCTTTCGGAAATTCTTTTCCAACAATTCAAGAACCTTTGCATTATCATCCGCTACAACGATTCTATATTTTTCACTCGCAGTTGGCACGATCGTCTTCTGTTCCGTATCCATTGCCGGAAGATACAGATAAAATGTACTGCCCACCCCCGGCTTACTTTCCACAGAAATATATCCCTTGTGTGACATCATGATCTGTTCTGCCAATGCAAGGCCTAATCCGGTTCCTTCTCCACCTTTCTTTGTCGTGAAAAATGGATCAAAAATGTGTTTCATTGTTTCCTGATTCATTCCGCATCCGTTATCCTGAATCTGGATTTCCACATAATCTTCCCAACTTTCCCGCAACTTGTCTGCCAGTTCCTGTAACAATGAATTT
>ERZ869983.4-NODE-4-length-72212-cov-11.738005_pt1 | contig 72212 bp, 69 predicted proteins | sample MGYA00521106_ERZ869983 | MGnify/ENA primary metagenome ERZ869983 (study PRJEB32232, sample SAMN07284972) | human gut metagenome | biome: human-associated habitat; material: feces | host: Homo sapiens | place: Tanzania | collected 2014-04-05 ...
TGCATTGGCATCGTTGCTGATAGCGTTGAGGTTGTCAATGGCAGTAGTGCCATCACCCTTTCCGATGCTCAGCATGGTTGCTCTTGCTTGAGATACATTGGTAGGATGAATGTATGCACGCATCGGTTTGATGCCCACGCGATTGTCACCATCCAACTCAGAGACAAGCCAGAACTTATTCTTACCAATGATGTAGTCGTTTTCTGCAAGCCCCTGGTTGTCCTTGCCGCCAATCTTGGTGAATGAACCTACGAGGTTGACATCTGTGTTTGTTCCTGCTTTTGGAGCAGTTATGATTTCTGCATTGCTTGCAGAAAGACTAAGTGATGTCTTACCCTCCTTCATCTTGAAGAGCACCGGAGTGCCGGCAGGGATTATGCCTTCTTCATAACTCTCCAGGGTGATGCATTCCTTATCTGCATCAATACCTGTGAGACTATAGAACTTACATTCTGTTACCTTGCTCTGGTCAATGGCGAATGGCAAGCAGAGAGTTCCCCAGGCAGCGCCCTCAGGGATATTTCGGCTGTAAGAGATGGTCTTGGAGGTGAATGCCTCATAGTCCTTGAAGTCCTCGCCGTCGACGAGTGTCAGGTCTTCGGTCGCTACAAACTTGTTGTTTGCTTCCTTTGTCACCTCGATGTTTCCAGCCTTGTCGGCTACATACTTGTGCAGAGTACAGCCCTCGTTGCGGCAGCCCATGTGATAGATATGCTCGTCGGCATCATGTTCAGGACTGGTTAAAGTGGCAGACATTTGGTGAACCAGCACATCCTCAGAAGTGCTGTTGCTATATGAGCAAGTAGTATTGTCGCAGTAACGGAATGAACCATTATATACTGTATTACCCTCTGCAGCTTTCAGTACAGGATAAGCATCTGAGCCAAGTTGCTGATACCAAGCCAGCTTGCCTTCTGACTTGCTTCCATTGAGCAGGTAAGCCACTTCACCGCTCTTCAGCTGCTCAGGGGTGAATGCCTTGACCACGTCTGCTTCATTCTTACCATCAAGATAGGTCAATGAGCCACTTCCGATAGCCACGACTGCATCACCCGTCAGTTCCGTTCCATCGATGGTCATCTTAGCACTGCTGTTGTATGCCAAGATGCCAGAAGCGGTGCTGGAGGAATCCCAGATTACTCCAGCAAGGAGACCATTACAATTTGCATGGTTTGCAGTAATATTGCCAATACCCAACACATTGTTAATATTGCATATATTAGCATATCCTATCAAGTTTCCGACGCGAGCATCTCCCGTAATATTGCCATAATTGGCACTGTTCTGGAGGCTTCCTTCACCAAAATATCCAATTATACCTCCAACGAATTGGTCCGTGCCTGTTATCGCACCATAATTGGCGCATGAAGTGATGGAATTTTCTGAATCGAAACAGATACCTACAATACCACCAACATAATATGAACCATTCACTATTGCATGGTTTTCGCAGTTGCTGATGTTGCCATTAGCTCTTCCTGCTATTCCGCCAGTCTCTTCTTTTCCTTCTACCGAACAGTTTTCTGTGGTCTTGATATTTTCAATCACACAAGAACCTGCATATCCTGCCAAAATACCAGTACTACAATTATCATTGCCCTTCACCTTCGCATTGTCGAAAGTGATGTTCTTGATGCGGCAATCAGCAGCACAGCCAAAGAAACCAATTTCATTAGAGGTGGAGCTGATGAAAAGATTACGGATTGTCTTCCCGTTGCCGTCGAACGTTCCTTGATACTTCTTAGAACCGATAGGAGTCCAACTGAGCTCTGCTACCTGCTTTTCGGCATCAGCCTCATGGCACACAGTGCTCATATCAATTTCTTCCACATCATCGGCAATCTTTGCGCAGGCACTTGTCTTACCTACATTCACGTAGTCACGGAACCACGCCAGATGATCTGCCGTCTTCAGTATGAAAGGTTCCGCCTCGGTTCCATTACCAGTCACGCCTGCAGGTGGTTGATTACCTATCATTTTTACATTGAGCGTGACCTCGCCTACGATGGCATCGCCATCATACTCTCTGGCACCGATATAATAAGTGGTGCCTTTCGTTACTTCGTAGGTGATTTTGAAGTCGTCACCGTCACCATTACCACTATTTTCTTTAATCAAGTATTTAGCCGTGCGGCTGTCCCATAGGGCGCCATAGGTGTCTTCGCCGTGGCTGTCTGCCGTTACCACCAATGCTCCCTCTTCTGGGGCTGTAAATTTATAAAGATTGTAACCGCTGATTTTCTTCTTCGTACCAAATACCTTTTCGATCGTTATGTTATTGTTGCCCAATTTAACGAACTGAATTTCTTTCTGGCACTTCGTGCACTTGTCGTTCTCATCATAGTTGTGACCAGTGGCAGCCTCCTTGATAATGTTACCTACTGGTTGTGTCAATTTTTCATCTAAGTAAGTCTCATTGCAAACATCACATTCCCAATATTCAATTGTGCCATCTACTGTGCAGGTAACATCCACTGATTCGTGATGTATGATACTATTGCCATGCTGCATCGTGAATGTGCCCTCCTGTGCTGGCTTTGTGTTGGTAAATGTACCTGTGCCTTCCAACTCGCCTGAGCATTTCATTGTCACAGGACAATCCGAATACACCTTATCCGCAGAGTTAAGTAAAGGATAATCGTCGGTGTTCAGTTTTTGTCCCCATTTTGCACTTTCCGAGGCATTTCCCTGGAGTATAAAAGCAACAAATCCACTCTTCAACTGTTCTGCAGAAAATGCCTTTATCCTTCTTGTAGATGATAATGAACTTATTCCGATAGCCTTGACGGCATCACCAGTCTGCTCAATTCCATTAATCGTAAGTTTTGCACTGCTGTTGTATGCCAAGATGCCAGCGGCGGTGCTGGAGGAATCCAAGATTACTCCAGCAAGGAGACCTGATTGAGAAGTTGTCGCAGTAACATTTCCAATGCCAAGCACATTGTTCAGATTGCATATACTAGCATATCCTATCTGGTTTCCGACATAGTCAGCCCCCGATATATCGCCATAGTTGGCGCAGTTCTGAATGGTTCCTGAGATAAAAAATCCGACCATGCCTCCAACTGCGTGTTCCGTTCCTGTTACGGCACCATAATTAGCGCATGAAGAGATGGTATTGTCGGAAGAGTTGCCTACAATACCTCCTACATTATTTGTACCATTCACCATTGCACGGTTTTCGCAGTTGCTGATGTTGCCCGTTCCTGTTCCTGCAATTCCGCCTGTATTGTAAGTTCCTTCTACCGAACAGTTTGCCAAGGTCTTGATGTTTTCAATAGTACATTTCTCAAAAGCTCCTGTCAATATTCCTGTACCATTATAATGAGTGTTCTTCACCTTCGCATTGTCGAAAGTGATGTTCTTAATACTGCCACTATTAGCATAGCCGAAGAAACCTTTATACATAATGGTGCTATTGATGTATAGATTGCGAATCGTCTTCCCGTTGCCGTCGAACGTTCCACAATACATCCTGCCATTACCGATTGGAACCCAGCTGAGCTCTTCTGTATTTGTGGCGGCATCAGCCGCATGGCAGAACTCTGACAAGTCAATATCTTCAGTCAGCGTGGCTGAAACATATTGAGATTCATTATTCACATAGTCGCGGAACCACGCCAGTTCGGCAGCTGTAGATATCAGAAAAGGATTGTCTACTTTGCCATCACCACTGGAAGGCCTGGAAGGTGTTTGTGCCCATGCCCCCCCATAAGGCATAAGGATAGCTATCACGAGCAGCAGCATCGTGACGAGCCGATTCGATTTGTGTAATTGTTTCTTTTTCATACACGTTTTGTTGTTAAATGATTAATGTTAATATTTTGTCTTATATATCTGCTTACCAATTTATCGCAAAGACCAGGAGCTTTCCTCTATGATGGGATAGGCTTCACCATCATTCCCATTGGATCATCAGAACGAAAACCATTCCTGGAAACATAAGCGGCTTGCCTGCATGATGAACAGGTGTGCCGAACAGCAATCCGGCATGACTCCAATCTAGCAATCATGGAGCAAATATACAAAAATAATTTGGAAAAAGGTGTCGCATTCCCCTGCCTAGGTGTCGCATTGCTATCATTTAGGTGTCGCATTGGTGGGGGAATGCGACACCTGAAAGGGGCTATTCCCGATAAAAATGTCCCTTTTCTCTGGTATTTTACAAAAATTAGTAATTCCTGCTTTTTATCTTCTCTAGCTGAATTTGTAGCCAGATAGTCACTCTTTTCCGCCTCTCAGAGCCTCCCGAAAGTCCGTTTTGAGTGATGGTAATAATACGAAAAAGGGACAGCATATTCGTTATGCTGCCCCAATATGTAACCTTTGTTAAGCCTGTTTTGATTCAAATTTCTGCACTCTTTTGGAAGATATAATTGTAAAGATACTGTACCGAATGAAGCCTTGCTAACCTTGGCCTCTTACGTCTGACGTTGCTATTAATCCCCTTTCGATACAACGCTTAGTTTGCATAAATTACTCATTGCATAAAGTGGGATTACATCTACGTGGCGACAAGCATTTTGAGATTCTTTATCAATGTATTCAAACTCTCCAAAATTCTCTAAGGATGTACGAACTGCATGATGGAGTGCTTTCTTCCTCATGAATAGCCATAAACTTTGCATGCTGCCCCTGGTAGTAGCTTTCACTTCTATCGGTATAACCGCACCATCCTTCGCTTCCAGATAATCAATTTCTGCATTGGCTCCTTTTGACAGATTCTGCCAATAGTACATCTCTGCCTTTTGGAAACAGTCGTGGTTCTTGACGAGTTCCAAGCCTGCGAACATTTCTGAAGCCGCCCCTTTATTGACAAAATCAACATCCGAAGCCAAAAGGACATTAGCTGCAGGAGTACCCAACATGGTTTGCATCAGCCCTAAATCTAAGAAAAGGTATTTCCTATAGCTGCAATTCTCTTCTGCACCAAGTGGAACTCCATTTCCATCAGTATGGGTTACCGGCTTTATGAGTCCCGCCAATGTCAATAGATGAAGTGCATCTTTGATGATCGAAGAATGAACATCATCGGCAACCTGTCTATAAACAAACTTACTGCCAGCCTGCAAAGCAACGGAACGCAAGACCTTTCTCAATAAAGCTGGAGATATGCGCGACTTGTACTTGGCAAAATCATCCTGATAGGTATCCAGAATATCATTATGGACATGAGCGCATTCCAAATAACTTTTGGTCTCAATCCATTCTGTAACTGCAGCAGGCATACCACCCACCAGATAGAAGGTCTTCAACTGGTCTACCAGTTTGTTATGAACGGCATCAGGAAGCGGAGATGAGGGTGAAGCTTGCTGCTTGTAGCTTATAGTGGTATCCAGTCCCTGTGCCATGAGAAATTCATCAAAGGAAAAAGGGTACATATATAGTGAACGTATTCTCCCCACTCCAAAGGAAGGAAGCTCCTCTAAGGTAAATTCCAACAATGAGCCGGCAGCGATGACATGTAGTTCCGGATAATCCTCTTTAAAATAACGGAGCGACATGATTGCTTCCTGACTAACTTGTATCTCGTCTATGAAGAGCAGAGTATCTCCAGGTATTATTGGAATTCCGGTAGTTGCACTTATGCCTTCACACGTTCTATGCACGTCAATATCCTTTGAAAAGAGTCCTCTTATGGATGGTTGGCTCTCTAAATTTATCTCCACAAAGTATTTAAACTCTTTGCCTAACTGACGTACAGCAGAAGATTTTCCTACTTGTCTGGCTCCACGTATAAGCAAAGGTTTCCTTCTTTGAGAAACCTTCCATTCCAGGAGTTTTTTATCTATGTTTCGTTTGTAATATGTCATTTTGCGTAATTTATTGATTTTCAGTGCAAAGATACAACATTTATCCAAAAGTCAAGGCAAACAATAGTTAATTTTATCCAAAAGTCAAGGCTATTGATGGCTATTTTTATCCAAAAGTCGGGGCTAAGCTTCGCTGCGTTGGTATGTTTGAACTCCTTAAACAATAGGCAGACTGATACCGTTGATCTTCTGATAGATGTCGAGCGCATAGATGTCGGTCATGCCGCTGATATAATCAATTACCGCCATGATGCGCTCCTCCAGATTCTCGTTCTCTATATCATACTGGCTGCTTACCCGGCGCAGGAGCTGCTTGGAGTAGAAGCGCGATGGGTTGACGGCTGCCTCGATGAAAACCTCCATCAGAGTTGCCATGATTTGATAACCCGACAGTTCTATGTCGAGTACCGGCTTGCTTTGGTAAATCTTTGAGTAGGAGATCTTCTCACATTCCTTGTATGCCTTTTTCTGACGCTCGGAAATATGGTCGATGAGACTGCCCTCGAAAGTTCCGGCGAGGATTTCCTCCTCGTGCGCCAGGAAGGCTGCCACACATTCGTTCTCCAGTTTGCCGATAACGCTGGCTCTCATGTAAACCACTTTCTCGTTTTCGTCAGTCAGTTCTTCATCAATGATGCGCTGACGTATCTTCTGCTGGATTTCTTCATCAAAGAAACTCAGCAGCAGGTGCTCGGTCTCGGCAAAGGAAAGAATCTTGAGCTTATGGGAGTCTTCGATGTCCATGATTTCGTAGCAGATGTCGTCGGCAGCTTCTACCATATATACAAGTGGATGGCGGGCGTATTTGAGAGGCTCACCTGGTGCGGACTTGCAAAAAATGCCCAATTCATCGGCAATTTTCCTATAAGATTCCGCTTCGGAAGCAAAGAAGCCGAATTTGCCGTGATTCCCGGCAAGACTGCTCGCAAACGGGTATTTCACGATGGAAGCAAGCATGGAATAGGTCATCACGAAGCCTCCCTGACGGCGCCCCTTGAACCGGTGGGTCAGGATTCTGAAGGCATTTGCGTTACCTTCGAAATGCGTAATATCATCCCAAAACTCCGATGAAACCATTGATTTTATCTTCTGACCTGGTCCTTCAGAGAAAAATGTCTGGATGGCTTTCTCGCCGGAATGACCGAAAGGCGGATTGCCCAAATCATGTGCCAGACAGGCTGCACTTACGATGGTTCCTAATTCCTCGACGAGCGTCTCCTTCAGTTCTGGCCGTTTCTGGATGACACGTCGTGAAATGTCGTTACCTATCGACATGCCCACACTCGCCACCTCCAGACTGTGGGTGAGGCGGTTGTGAACGAAGATGCTGCCCGGCAAAGGGAAAACCTGCGTCTTGTTCTGCAAACGGCGGAATGCCGATGAAAAGATAAGACGGTCGTAATCGCGCTTGAATTCAGAGCGATCATCATGGCGCTCGGCATGCTTATGCTCCTGTCCGAAACGCTTGTTGGATATCAGTTGTTTCCACTCCATATTATTGTATTACTTGATTCTGTAGCGCAAAAATACACTAAAGTAAGCACAAATCAAAATAAAATATGATAAATTACATGTTTTTATCCTCAAAAATTCATTTATTCCATCAAAATTGCTTATTTTTGCAGATTATTAAACTCAGACACAGATAAAATAGAAAAAGTCATGATAAAAGTACAGATTATCAACAAGGGGCATCAGCCTCTACCTGCGTTTGCCACACCTCAGAGTGCCGGCATGGATTTGCGTGCTAATATTGATGAGGCAATCGTGCTTCATCCTATGGAGCGACGACTGGTGCCGACCGGTCTTTATATGGCTTTGCCTGCAGGTTATGAAGCGCAGATCCGTCCTCGCAGCGGTCTGGCTTTGAAACATGGCATTACCGTACTGAATACGCCGGGAACCATCGATGCCGATTATCGCGGCGAAATCATGGTTCTGCTCATCAATTTCTCTACAGAGGATTTCGTTATCAACGATGGCGAGCGTATAGCCCAAATGGTGCTGGCTAAGCACGAACAATGCGATTTCATCGAGGTTAATGAGCTCGATGAAACCGAACGTGGAGCCGGCGGATACGGTCATACGGGTGTAAAATAACAGATTATTAAAGATAGAATAGAAAGGATTAGAATCGTGAAGATGAATCTTAGAAATATCAGTTGGGCAATGGGGCTGGTCTTGCTGGGCATGGTAGCCATGCCGTCGCTTGCCCGTAAAAAGAAGGTGCAGCCGGTTCAGCAGCCGGCGGTTCAGGAAGATCATCTCTCTCCGAACGACCGCCAGCGCTACAACTATTTCTTCCTGGAGGGAGCGCGCCAGCAGGCTGCCGGCAATTATTCGGCAGCTTTCGACCTCTTTGAGCATGCCCGGAAAATTGACCCGAAGGCGGCTGAAACCTATTTCTATGAGTCGCTTTTCTATTCTCAGCTCAAGCAGGATTCCCTGGCACTTGCCTATATGCAGAAGGCAATAGAACTGAATCCCGAAAACCAGACCTATGCAGAGCAGTTGGGCAGATATTATATAGGTAGCCAGAAATACGATCTTGCCATCGATGCCTATGAGAATCTGTATGCCAAAAACCACGATAATACCGATGCCCTCCGCATCCTGGTTCAGCTTTATTCCCAGAACAAGGATTATAAATCAGTACTCAAAACCATTTCGCGTCTTGAAGTGGAAGAAGGTGAAAGCGAACAGTTCACACTCTCTAAAATGAGAGTTTATGAACTGATGAACGACAAGAAGGCTGCCTATCAGGAACTGAAGTCGCTGGTAGACCAGCATCCGCTGGATATGCAGTACAAGACAATGCTGGGCAACTGGCTCGTACAACACGACCGCCAGAAGGAAGCCTACAAGTGCTTTACCGATGTGCTGAAGGAAGAGCCTGACAATTCCTATGCCCAGATGTCGCTTTACGACTATTATAATGCCACCCGTCAGGAACAGCTTGCCGAGCAGATGCTCGATAAAATCCTGATGAGTCCGAAATCGGATTTGGATACCAAGGTGATGATGTTCCGCTCTTTCATTCAGAAGAACGAGAGCGAAGGTGGTGATTCTACCAAGGTGATTGCGCTGTTCGACAAGGCGCTCAACGTGGCTCATCCGTCAGCCGAAGTGGCAGAGATGAGAGCTGCTTACATGAGTTTGAAGAAGATGCCAGCCGATTCCGTATGCCGTGCCTTCGAAAAGGTGCTTACCATAGCTCCGGATAACGTGAATGCCAGAATGCAACTCGTACAGATGCTCTGGAACGAGAAGAAGTACGACCTGGTTTCCCTGCAATGTAAGGCGGCTCAGGAGTATAATCCCGAAGAAATGGTATTCTATTACTTCGGTGGAATGGCGTATTATCAGAAAAATAAGGAAGACGAGGCGCTTCGCGAGTTCCGTCTCGGTCTGGCGCAGGTGAATGCACAGTCGCCTGCCGACCTGGTATCCGACCTCTATGCCGTAACCGGCGACATCCTTCATAAGAAAGGTGAAGAGCAGGAAGCCTTTGCGGCTTACGACTCCTGCCTGCAATGGAAAGATGACAACGTGATGGCGCTGAACAACTATGCCTACTATCTGAGCGTAAAGGGTACTGACCTGCATAAGGCAGAGTCGATGAGCTACAAGACCATCAAGGCAGAGCCGAACAACGGTACTTATCTGGATACCTATGCTTGGATTCTCTTTATGGAAGAACGCTATGCTGATGCCAAGACTTATATAGACCAGGCACTCAAAAACCGCGATTCCACCGCAGATAACAGTACGGTTCTGGAACATGCCGGAGATATCTATTATATGAATGGTATGGCCGATGAATCCGTAGATTTCTGGAAAAAAGCCTATACCGGCGAGAACCTGACAGAGGTGTTGGCATGGAAGATTAAGAACAGACAATATATTACCGAAGAAGAACTGAAAAAGCGTAATGCGCCCAAGCAGAATGCTGCCGCTACGAAGAAGTCAGTAAGAAAAGGTAAGAAGAAATAAAAAGTAGAAAAATCAAGAAAGATGAAATATATAATGAAGAAGAATAAGATGATGCTGCTTGCCGCAGCCTGCAGCATCCTGCTCCTCGGTTCTTGCGGAAGCAGCAAGAATTTGCAGGGCTCTGGCTCCTCATCAGCCAGTCATCAGAAAGAGAATGCCACCAAGGGTTCAGACTCCCGTCAGAGTGAGGCGCTCAAGAAGTTGGCTTTCGTGCAGAAGGTTTCAGACAATCAGGTTTATACCAAGAATATTGTAGGTAACATGTCGTTTACTCTCCAGGCTGGTGATAAGGATATTACCGTGCCGGGCAAACTGAGCATGCGTAAGGATGAAATCATCCGCATCCAGCTCTTTATTCCTATCTTAGGGACAGAGGTGGGCCGTCTGGAGTTTACTCCCGACCATGTACTTATTATCGACCGTCTGCACAAGGAATATATCAAGGCAGATTATACCCAGGTAGACTTCCTCAAGAAGCAGGGCATCTCCTTCTATTCTCTGCAGGCTCTCTTCTGGAACCAGCTGCTCCTGCCGGGCGAAAGGACTGTGAAGGAATCAGACCTGAAGAAGTTTGATGCCACCTTGGATGTGGCAGGAGACAATGTGCCGGTTAGTTTCAGGAACGGCAATATGACCTATGCCTGGACAGCCAACCGCACTACCGGCCGTATCACAGCTGCAGATGTTGTCTATAAGAGTGCGCAGAACGGCACCTCCAATCTCCACGTCGACTACGGCAACTTCAAGAGTGTAGGCGTCAAGATGTTCCCTGCCTCCCTGAATCTGGCGATGACCACTACTGCTACCAGGAAAAAGCAGGAGGCTAAGATCAGTCTGGAATTGAATCAGGTGAAGACCGACAGCAAGTGGAGTACTCAGACCGAGATTTCCAGCAAATACAAGCAGATTTCTCCAACAGATGTGCTCAGCAAGATATTGAGTATGTAGATGCTCATCAAGAGTTTGAAATTATAGAACATGGGTTTTTAATATAAGAAATGAAGCGAATCTTATTATTCATCATGGCAATCACCTTCTCGCTCGCACCTTTTGCGCAGAAGCATTCTGCCCAGAAGAAGCCGGTGAGAAAGACTGCCGTAACTGCGAAAAAGAAGGCTGCTACTCCTGCCAGAAAGACGAACAGCAGAAGTCATGTGGCCAGAAAAACATCCAAATCAGCTGCGCCAACCAGAGCAGAACGCAAGGCAGCAACCTATAGCAATGCCTCTATCCGGGGTTTGCAGGGACAGCGCGCTTCTATCCGGAAGAAGATCAGAGAGCAGGAGCAGGCTTTGCAGAGAAATAAGGCGGATGTGAAGAAACGTCTTGAAGACCTGATGGCGCTGAACGGAGAAATAGACCAGCGTCAGAAGAAGATTGACGGTATCCAGAAGGATATCCATCATATTGACGGCAATATCGGCATTCTGCAGGCACAGTTGAAAACGCTTCAGCAACAGTTGCAGGACCGCAAGAACAAGTATATCCGTTCCATGCGCTATATGAGCCGTCATCATACGGTTCAGGACAAGCTGATGTTCATCTTCAGTGCCAAGAATCTGACACAGATGTATCGCCGCCTTTCCTTCATCCGCCAGTATTCTTCCTATCAGAAGGTGCAGGGCGAGGCTGTAAAGGCTAAGCAGAAGCAGGTGAACGAGAAGCACCAGCAGTTGCAGCATGTAAAGGGACATAAGAACACCTTATTATATAAGGGTAAGCAGGAGAAGACGGTATTGGAAGGCAAACAGACCCAGCAGCAGGAAATGGTGCAGGGACTGCAGAAGCAGCAGAAAACCATTCAGGCTGTGATAGCCGACCAGCGTCAGAAAGATGCGGCAATCAACGCTCAGATTGACCGTTTGATAGCTCAGGAAGTAGCCAAGGCAAGAGCCCGTGCTGCTGCCGAGGCTAAGAAGAAGGCTGCTGCCGCTGCTGCCGCCAAGAAACGTGCCGAGGAACTGGCTCGCAAGAAAGCTGCTGCCGAGGCTGCTGCCAGGGAGAATGCCCGCCGTATAGCCGAAGCCAAAGCGCGTGAGGCTGCTGCCGAAGCTGCCCGCAGAAAGGCGGCTGAAGAGGCAAGACAGGCTGCCGAGGCTGCAAGAAAGGCTCAGGAGGAGGCTGCTGCCCAGGCTGAGGCTAAGGCGAAGGCAAAAGCGCAGGCTAGGGCGCGTGCTGCTGCCGAGGCTGCCAAGCGTGCCGCTGCCGAACAGGCTGCCCGTGAGGCTGCTGCCGAACAGGCTGCAAGAAAGGCGGAGGCTGAAAGACAGGCTGCCGAGTTGAAGGCGAAGATGGATGCGGAACGCAGTACCCGTGAGATTGCCGCTGCCAAGAAGGAGGCACAGGAGGCTTCTACCTTGAGTTCGGTAGACCGCATGCTGAGCGGTGGATTCGAGGCTAACCGTGGCCGGTTGCCGATGCCTATCAGCGGCAGTTACCGTGTGGTGAGTCATTTCGGTCAGTATAATGTAGAAGGCTTGAAGGGCGTAACGCTCGACAATAAGGGTATCAATATTCAGGGCAAGCCGGGTTGTGTGGCTCGCAGCATCTACGATGGTGAGGTGAGTGCCGTCTTCGGTTATGGTGGCATGTGGAACGTGCTGGTCCGTCATGGTGCCTACATCTCTGTTTACTGTAATTTGAAATCGGTCAGCGTTCATAAGGGTCAGAAGGTAAGTACCCGTCAGGCTCTTGGTGCCGTGGGCTCTGATAACATCCTCCAGTTCCAGCTTCGCAAGGAGACTGCCAAACTCAATCCGGAGGCTTGGCTGAGCCGATAATGTATGAAATGGTGCAGCCGGTAGTGCTTTTACTGCCTGGTTGCTATAAATGATAGAAATGAAACCTCCAATCAATTGGTTTGATTGGAGGTTTTTTATTGCTTGTAAAAGAGATGGTTACTTGCAATTTATCTGATGACGTAACAAAAACTTTTCTCCCATGTGTTTTTTAGTATCTTTTAAACATTATTTGAGGGTTAAATCAATTTTATGTAGTAATTTTGCAGCGGAAATTTTTGAAAAGAATTAATAACTTGAAATAAGGTTTTATAAAGATGAAGCATTCATGAAAAAATGTATAGGGCTATTCATGTTCTATTGGCTCCTTATCATTTTGTTTACTTCTTGCATTTATGAAGACTATTCTGGTTGCCCGCAAAACGACAACCGTAAAATGGTGCGGATTAATGTGGATTGGCATTTGTTTGATAAAGAGGTGCCTACTGGTATGACGGTCATGATGTTTCCCTGGTCAGGTGGTGCTCCGCAAACTGTCTTGACTAATGAGATAACTCATGCCGACTTTTCCTTAGAACCTGGAAAATATAGTATTCTTGTATTCAACCAAAGTACGACCGAGTTTGGAACACTCGACTTTCTAGGAATGGACTCTTACGAGACAGCACGGGCTGTGGTACAGCATACAACATCGCGTTGGTACTCTCGTGGAGATGATGAACAGATAGGGGTTGAGCCCGAGTGGCTTGCCTCTGATAAACTCGATGAATTCGAGGTTTCTGGAGACTTTTCTGAGGTAACTTTAACTCCTAAGAATGTGCTTTCGCAAATTCATGTCAGCGTGAAAGTACCAGGTATTAAAAATCTGCGTTATGTGCGTGGATCATTAACTGGCATTTCAGAAGGCTTTCTGTTGGGGCAGGGTAAGCCACTCCTGAGCAAGGTGACTTATCTTCTGGAATCCTGGACGAAATCGGTTGATGAGAATGAGGCGACACTAGGTACGTTGAAGGCATCGGTTAAATGTTTTGGCCTACCTGAAACCGTCAGTCCTGATGCAGAGAACAATCAATTGTCTCTTTCTGCTTTGTTGATAGACAACAAGACGCAGGTTGATCATCAGTTTGCGGTTGGAGACAAGTTTAAGAAAGATGAAAACTCTTCGGAGTTGGGTTATACGGTTTCTCTCCATGTAGATGTTCAGATGCCGCAACCTTTGCCTGAGGTGAAGCCTTCGGAGGGCAGTTCTGGCGGTTTTGATGTCACAATCCAGGATTGGGACAAACCTGAGGATATTGATATCGAACTGTAGAAATAGTAAAATGATAAGAATCATATAAAGTTATAATAGTTTAGTTTAATTTAAAAATTACAATGGTTATGTTTAAGAATTTTTTTATGGGTATTGCCGCAATGGCAGCCTTAACCTTAGTAAGCTGTTCAAGCGATGACTTGAATAGTCTTTCTGATACCCCTTCTAAGAACGAGGCTATCAGCTTTGATAGCTATTTGGGAAGAAGTGCCGTTTCAGTAAATGGTTCACGTGGTAGTGTGCTGGAGATAGATGATCTTAAGAGCTCAACTGAAGGCTTTGGCGTGTTTGGTAACTATAGCTCTACAGACGGAGAGGCTTTTGGTTCTAATTTGTTCGACAATCAGAAGGTTACTTATTCTAGCACAAATGAAAAATGGGAGTATACTCCTGTTAAGTATTGGTCACCTCAAGGCCATATTGATTTCTTGGCGTATGCTCCACGTGTTGATGGAACAACGTTAAATGGTTCTTCTATTGAGTTTACTGTAGCAGATAATGCTGCTGACCAAAAAGATTTGTTGTGGGCTAATGCTGCAAATCAGACAATGGCAAATAACTCTGGTACAAAAAAATATGTGAAATTTCAATTTGCTCATGCTTTGTCAAGACTTGGTTATACTGTCAAAACTAGTTTAACCGATGCAAGTACAACCATTACATTGAAGAAAATTACATTGGCAGGCTCTGCTGATGAAACAAAAACTGCTTTCTATACAAAAGGTACCATAGATTTGTCTAAGACTTCTTCTACAGGTCTTTGGAAAACTTCTGATACAGATACTAAGCAGAATTTTGATTGGCTTTCTACTGACAAGACGTTAGATTCTGATACTAAAAATTCTGACACAGAATATTTGTTTGTTATTCCACAGGATTTCTCTAAAACAACAGAAAATGCAGATGCGCTTTTTGTCATCGTAGAGTATACCATTAAATATGGAGATGAAAAACCTGTGACATATACGGTTTCTAGTCAGCTTAAACAGAACTTCGAGCAGGGTAAGGCTTATTCAATCAACTTGACTTTTGGCCTGACTCCTATCGAATTCGATGCAGATGTTACTACTTGGAAAGATACCGAGCAGAAAGATGTCTATTGGAATTAATCGTATCGGGTAAAAATAAAGAATTAATAGATATAATAAGATGAAGTTTCTTCGTTTAGCCTTTTATGTTTTGATAGCACAGCTGGTATTATCTGGTTGTGCTGGTGAAGGCGTGGAAGAAACTTCACCTTCATCTTCTGAAATCAACTTTGATGCTTATCTTGGTACGAATGAATCAACCCGTGCTGGAGAAACCAATCTTGCTTCTCTCAAGGGAACGGCCGGATTTAGTGTCTTTGCAAGACACACCCATGCTGATGGGACAATTTCAGATATGATGGATAATGAACACGTAACCTGGAATGGAAATAGTTGGGGATATACAAATACCCAATATTGGCCAGATGAGGGTTCTGTGGATTTCTATGCCTATGCTCCTTATATTGAAGGAGTAAAACTGGTTAATGCCCCCGGGGAAAACAAAGCTAATCCAACTTATATAGAGCTTAATTCTTCTGATAATCCTGTAGATTTGGTGTTGGGATTCCAAAAAAGTATAAAAGTACCAACAACTCCGTCTTCTGCCAGTAAAGTGAAATTTGATTTTTGGCATGCTTTGGCTCGTTTGACATTCGATATCACAGTCAATCCGCAATTAGAGGAAAATGGTGCTGTGATTAAAGTTAAGGAGGTGAAACTGTATGGTGTCTCTGAAGACGAAGGTGCTTTAGATGTCAAGGGCTACCTGGATCTTACAAAACTTAACGTTTCTGTGTTCGAAGGGTGGTCTGTTGTCAAAGATAAAAGTACTAGAGTGGTTTATACTTGGACTCCTCCCGACACAGAAGATGGAGGCGACTTAAAGTTAACTGCTTCTCAGTTAGACCATACATGTACAAAAATAGAAAGTGATCCCAATTCTTATCTCTGTGTGATTCCTCAGCAAAAGGGTAAGGGTAAAGGTAATGATAATGATGGAAAATGGGATGATGACCCATTTTATCTGCAGATTACTTATACGGTACAGCGGGGAACTTCCCAGCAAACGATAACGGTAAAGAAAAATCTGTTTGATGTTAGTCATCCTTTTAGGTTTGAAAGGAATAGGACATGTATCCTTCATTTAAAACTTCCGCTTAACTATACCAGATCTCGCTCAAGCGCTTCTGAGGACTTTTCTGTAACTATGTCTGTCAGTAGTATTCCGGAATAGCAAAAAATGACCTGAATGCGCTAGGACGCAGCGCTAATAATATAAATATTATTAAGTCAGAAAATAGAAGGCAATCGCTTGCAAATTGTGCAAACGATTGTCTTTTTTTAATGCCAATTATTCAACTTTTCTTCATCTGCTTTTCAAAAAGTATTCTTATTTTTGCCGACGAAATCTTATAATTCAAACTTAATACATTTTGTTTATGCAGAAATTTTATACGTTGATTTGTACACTGGTATTGCTGCTGAGCATGACCTTCATGGCTCCAGCTCCAGCATTTGCTGCAGACTATACACCAGTGGTAACGGAAAACGAAATCTCCGTGTTCTTGGAGACAAGTTATGACAATGCCAAGATTTGGGCCTGGAATGACAAGGTGGCTCAGTTTACTACTGCTAAGTGGCCTGGAGATGCCATGACCTTGATGGGAACTAAAGATGGCAAGAATGTCTTTAAATGGACATATACAGCTGGTACTGAAATCCCTACAGGTGTTATCTTTACTCATGATGGTGAGCAGAAACTGAATGGCGGTAATCAGGAATTCAAGAATCATGGTTATTACGTAGAAGGTAAATATACCAAGACCATTGAGACTGCTCCTGCCGGCAAGGTAAAGGTGTTCTTTGATAATACAATAGAGAACCTGAAGAATGTATATTGCTATATTTATAACGGAACTGAGGCTTCTGTAGAATGGCCTGGCGTGAAGATGCAGCTCGACGAAGAGACTGAGTATAACGGCAAGAAAGGCTATTATTCTTTGGAGGTTCCTGCTGCTTTCCTTACAGGTTGTTTCGTCATCAATAATGGCGAAGCAGGTTCAGTTCTTCAGGGAGAAACGGTTTATGTAAACGGTAAGGTTGTAACAGCCATAGAGAATGCTACCATCGCAGATGTAAAGAAGACAACCGATGATGCATGGTATTCTATCACAGGTGTCCGTATCAGCAAACCTGCTCAGCCAGGACTCTATATTCATAATGGTAAGAAAGTAATCATCAGAAAATAATAGCAGATTATGAAAAAAACAATAAACTATGGTCTCCTGATGTTGGTGATGCTCTTCAGCATGGCATCCAACATCTTCGCAGACAACAAATATGGTCTTAAAGACAAGATTCAGGATGGTGTCATCCTTCATTGTTTCGACTGGACGTTGGCAGATATCCAGGAAGAAATTCCTAATATCGCCAAGGCAGGCTTTACTGCCGTTCAGACTTCTCCAGTTCATGAAAGAGCAGGTAAAGGCTCTGTATGGTATGATGTTTATCGTCCATACGACTTTAAAATAGGTAATGGCCTTGGTACTGAAGCTGACCTGAAGGCTCTCTGTGCTAAGGCTCATGAGTATGGTGTTAAGGTGATTGTGGATGTGGTAGCCAATCATACCGACTATGGTAACGTGGCTTCACGCTTACTGGATGAGAGTCTTTATCATGAACGATTTGGTGTGGGTAACTGGCACGACCGTCATCAGGTGACATTTGGTATGATTGGAATGTGGGACCTCGATACCAACAATCCTACTGTGCAAGCCATCATCAAACAATACATCCAGGATTTGAAGGCCTGTGGTGTGGATGGTGTACGTTGGGATGCTATCAAGCACATTGGTTTGCCTTCTGAGGGTGACTCTTTTATGCAGAATGTGGTGGATCAGGAGATGTACAACTATGGTGAGATCCTTGACAGTACTGGTGGTGATGATAATGTCCTTTTCCCTGAGTATCAGACCTACATGAGCATTACCGATAATGGTTATGGTAACGGATTTGCCAATTCCTTTGCCGGTGGTTCTATCAACGAATCTGTTGGCAATTTCAATCGGAGAAATGCAAAGACAGAAAAGTTGGTTTATTGGGGTGAAAGCCATGATACTTATGCCAACGATGGTGGTGAGTCAAAGGAAAAGAGCCAGAATGTTATCGACCGTGCGTATGCTGTTGTAGCTGGTAACAATGGAGCTACCGCTCTTTATTTCTCCCGTCCTGCTCAGAAGGCAAAGAATGATATCAGATTTGGTGATAAGGGAAGTGTTCACTTCAAAGATGCCGAAGTGGCTCAGGTAAACCACATGCACAATGTTTGTGCCGGTGAGCCTAACTATTATGTAAAAGGCAATGGCGTTTGTGCTCAAGTTCGCAAGAGTGGCGCTATTATCGTATTGGGTAGTGGTTCCGACCGTGACGTGACTGTAGCCAATGGTGCTGGCGACGGCAAGTGGCTCAAGTCTGGTACTTATAAGGATATGGTAAGCGGTGGTGCTTTCACCGTAAATGCTTCTACTATCTCTGGTCATGTTGGCGAGTCAGGTATTGCTGTCATCTATAATGCTGGTCCTATTGTGTTGACTCCTGAGGTTGTTTTCAATCCAGCTGATGGTACAGCCTTCTCTGATGAGTCTCTCACTGTGACTGCTACTCCTTTGAATGCTGTTTCTGCCTGGATTCAGGTGAATGATGGTGCTAAGCAGGATTTTACTGCTGCCAAGCAGTTTACTGTAGGTGCTGATGTTGCCTATGGTAAGAATGTCACTATCACTTGGGGTGCAACTGACAAGGAAGGCAAGACAGAAACAGGTTCGGTAACTTACAAGAAAGTGAAGGCTTACGTTCCAGCCTTGGGCAAGGCTGACGAAATCTCCTGTTTCTTGGAGACATCCAATACGGCAGCAGCCGTATATGTATGGAATGACAAGGTTAGTCCAGTAATTCAGCATGCTGGTGCATGGAATGATGCTATCAATAAAAAGTTGCCTCTTGTAGGTAAGAGTGTTTCTGGAAAGAATGTCTTCAAGTGGACTTATGATGGCACCGAGACAAGTGCTCCTACTCAAATCATTTTCTTGGATGGTAATGGAAATAAGATAACTGCTGACGTGGAGTTTGTCAACCACGGCTACTATGTTGACGGAGCATACAGCACTACTGTTACCAAGGTACATGAAGATGAGATCGTTGATCCAGAGTATGTTTACTTCGATAACGCTTCCAACTGGAAGAATGTTTATTGCTACTTCTATAATGGTAAAACATCTTCTTCTGTATGGCCAGGTGTAAAGATGACTTACGATGCTTCTGCTTCTCATAATGGTAAGACTGGTTGGTATAAGGTTCAGATTCCTACGGCATATCTCAAGGCTAAGTTCTTTATCAACGATGGTACTGCCGGTACTCCTATTAATGGCAAGAATGCCTCTACTAAACAGGTAGTGAAGTAATTCTGCAGGTAAACATATATATAATATAGATGAATTGAGCAGAGCTCTTAGATGGCAGCGCCATCTAAGAGCTCTTTGTATTTGGCGATAGCATCAGCTATCTCGCTTATTTTGATGAATTCATCAGCTGAATGGGAGCGGGAAGATTCGCCAGGACCCAGTTTGAACGAAGGGAAGTGCATCAGAGCCTGGTCGCTGAGGGTAGGACTGCCGAATGGCTTCATGCCCATGGCTACACATTTCCTGATAAGAGGGTGCGCTGGGTCAATGCGGGATGACTTCAGACGGAAACTGTGAGCCTTGACCTCGCTTTTCAGATGTTGGCAGATAAACTTGTAAACCTCCTCGTTGTCATAGAACTCGTTGGTGCGGATATCTACAAGCATCGTACACTTATCCGGAATCACATTATGCTGGGTTCCGGCATTCACTACGGTGAGCGTCATCTTGGTAGGTCCCAGGAACTCGCTCACCTTCTCAAACTTATAGTCACGAATCCATCGCATATCATCCAGTGCTTCGTAGATGGCATTCACTCCCTCGTTGCGGGCAGCATGACCGCTCTTGCCATGAGCAATCACATCCAGTACCATCAGTCCCTTTTCTGCAACAGCAGGGTTCATGCCGGTAGGTTCACCTACGATGGCAAGGTCAATATGAGGAAGTAATGGCAAGGCACGGCTGATGCCATCCTTTCCCGACACCTCTTCTTCGGCGGATGCCAGATAGATGAGATTATACTGCTGAGGCTTTACGGTCAGCATTCGGAATATCTGGAGGAGCGAACAGAGTCCGCCGCCGCAATCGTTGCTGCCCAAACCGTAAAGTACACCTTCTTCAACATCCGGTGAAAACGGGTTGCGTGTCCATGAAGCCACAGGCTTCACGGTATCGATGTGAGCGTTGAGCAGCAGGGTAGGTCGGCTCTCATCGTAATGAGGGTCGATAATCCAGATGTTGTTCGCCTCACGATGAGGTTCGAAACCATATTTGCGGATGGTCTGCTCCATGATGTCGGCAGCCTCCTTCTCGTTTCTGCTTACAGATGGGGTGGCGATGAGCTTTTTCAGCAAATCCACGGCATCGCTTACATATTCTTCTTGTGTCATCATAATCTCCCTTTTTATTGTTTTGGGGGCAAAGATACGAAAAAAAGAGCAGATAAAGTGGAAAAAATATCTTTTTATTTTGTGTTCTTAACAAATTCTATTATCTTTGCATCAGAATATAAATATAAGCTTATGCAGATTAATAGTCATCTTTCGGTACTGGTACATGATCTCGCCAAGAAATGGGGAGAGAAAACTGCTTTAACTTTCAGAAAGTTTGGCAGCGACCAGTGGCAATCGGTTTCATTCAACCTCTTTTCCTTAAGAGTGAAACAAGTGAGCAATGCCCTCCTGAATCTTGGGGCTAAACCTCTTGATAAAATTGCTGTCTTCTCGCAGAACTGTGTGCATTATCTGTACACCGACTTCGGTGCATACGGCATCAGAGTAACTTCTGTGCCTTTCTATGCCAACAGCAGCGAGCAGCAGATTCAATATATGATTAATGATGCGCAGATTCGCTTCCTTTTTGTAGGCGAACAGGAGCAGTATGACAAGGCTCACCGTATCTTTGCCCTCTGTCCTTCTCTGGAGCGTATCATCATCTTCGATTCCAGCGTACGCATCAGTACACACGATCCTGCTGCCCTCTATTTCAAGGACTTCCTGAAGTTGGGTGAGAATCTTCCTCGTCAGACAGAAGTGGAGGAACTCTACAAGCAGGCAAGTATGGATGACTTGGCTGATATCCTCTATACCAGTGGAACAACGGGCGACAGTAAGGGCGTGATGCTGACTTATAGCCAGTATTATGCTGCTTTGAAGGCAAACGACGAATGCGTGCCTGTTACCGACAAGGACCGTGTCATCGACTTCCTTCCATTTACCCATATCTTTGAACGTGCCTGGTCTTACCTCTGCTTGAGCGAAGGTGCCGAACTCATCATCAATACTTATCCTCATGAAATTCAGGAGAGTATGAGAGAGGTGCATCCTACCTGTATGTGTAGTGTGCCACGTTTCTGGGAGAAGGTGTATATCGCCGTAAAGGCAAAGATGGATGATGCCGGTCCTCTTCAGAAGAAACTCTTTTATCATGCCTTGGCAGTAGGAAAGAAACGGAATATAGAATATCTGGCAAACTGCAAGCGCCCTCCTCTGACCTTGGAGTTGGAATATAGAATTATCAACAAGACCATTCTGAGTATGGTTCGTAAGCAGTTAGGCTTGGATAATCCGAATATCTTCCCTACAGCGGGTGCTTATGTAAGTCCGGAAGTAGAGGAGTTTGTACATGCCATCGGTATCGATATGGTGGTGGGTTATGGTCTGACCGAGAGTCTTGCCACCGTATCTTGCGATCATTCTGACAAGAAGCGCAGTCTGGGTTCTGTGGGTCGTCCTATCTCCAGCATTCAGATAAAGATAGGTGAGGATAACGAGATTCTGCTCAAAGGTCCTACTATCACTCCGGGCTATTATCATCGTGACACCACCAATGCCAAGGCATTCGACAAGGATGGATTCTTCCATACCGGTGATGCCGGTTACATGAAGGATGGCGAACTTTACCTCACCGAGCGTATCAAGGACTTGTTCAAGACATCGAATGGTAAATATATCGCTCCTCAGCAGGTTGAATCTCTGCTTCTGGTAGATAAGTTCATCGATCAGGTGGCTGTGATTGCCGACCAGCGCAAGTTTGTATCAGCCCTCGTTGTGCCTGAGTTCCGTCTTGTGGAGGATTGGGCACGTGAGCATCACATCGCCTTCACTTGCCGTGAGGACCTGTGTGCCAACGAGAAGGTGCAGAAGATGCTGATGGACCGTATTCAGATTCTTCAGCAGCATCTGGCTTATTATGAGCAGATCAAGCGCATCACTCTCCTGGCTCACCACTTCTCTATGGAGTCGGGCGAGTTGACCAATACCTTGAAGATTCGCCGCCCTATCATCAACAAGAACTACAAGGCGGAGATTGACAAGATGTATGAGGAGTAATCATAAAGTTTAAAGTTAAACGTTTATAGTTAAGAGTTAATGATTACAGCTGACCAGTTGAAGGATGTGATGGACAGAGCTGACGCTCTACATCGCTATCTCAATATAGACCAGAAGAAAGTAGAATTCGAAGAGGAGCAGCTCCGCACCCAGGCTCCTGACTTTTGGGAAGACCCGAAGTATGCACAGGAGCAGATGAAGAAAGTGAAGGGCATCCAGAAATGGCTGGACGGTTATAAGACTGTACGTCTTTATGCCGATGAACTGCAGCTTGCCTTCGATTTCTATAAAGATGAAATGGTGACTGAGGAAGAGGTGGATGCCGATTATGCCAAGGCCATCAAAGCCATCGAAGACCTGGAGTTGAAGAACATGCTTCGCCAGAAGGAAGACCCGATGGACTGCGTGCTCAAGATTAATTCCGGTGCCGGTGGTACCGAGAGCCAGGACTGGGCACAGATGCTGATGCGTATGTATATGCGCTGGGCTGAGGCTCATGGCTATAAGGTAACCATCACCGATATGCAGGAAGGCGATGAGGCTGGTATCAAGAGCGTGACCATGACCATTGAGGGCGGTGAGTATGCTTATGGTTATCTGAAGAGCGAGAATGGTGTGCACCGTCTGGTGCGTGTTTCTCCTTTCAATGCCCAGGGCAAGCGAATGACCAGTTTCGCCAGTGTCTTCGTAACTCCGCTGGTAGATGATACCATCGAGGTATATGTTGACCCGGCCAAGCTCTCCTGGGATACCTTCCGTTCGAGTGGCGCCGGTGGTCAGAATGTGAATAAGGTGGAATCCGGTGTCCGTCTGCGTTATTGGTATACCGACCCTGATACAGGCGAGGAAGAAGAAATCCTCATCGAGAACACCGAGACCCGTGACCAGCCAAAGAACCGTGCCAAGGCATTGTTGCTCTTGAAGAGCCAACTCTACGACCGCGCCATGAAGAAGCGTCTGGAGGCTAAGGCTAAGATTGAGGCTGGTAAGAAGAAGATAGAGTGGGGAAGCCAGATTAGAAGTTATGTCTTCGACGACCGTCGTGTGAAAGACCACCGTACCAACTATCAGACATCGGATGTAGATGGCGTGATGGACGGCAAGATAGATGATTTCATCAAGGCATACCTGATGGAGTTCCCTACGAATGATGACGAACAACAATAATAATCTAAAAAATATACGACTATGAGTGGAAATAAAGACTTAAGAAGAGCCAAACATGAGGCTTATCAGAAGAAACAGGCTGCAAAAGGCGAGAAAGTAATCAAGTGGATATTTATAGGATTGATAGTCCTTGGTATTCTTTTTGCCATTTATGCAACAACATTAGTATAAAACAATGAGTGGATTAGAGATAGAAAGAAAATTCCTCGTTAAGAAGGGCGACGCTTATAAAAGCGCCGCCTTTTCTTCTAGTCATATCCAGCAGGGATATATTCCTGCCGAGGGGGCTACGGTGCGGGTTCGCACACGGGACGAGAAGGCTTACCTTACCATTAAGGGCAAGTCGGTAAATGGCGGCATGACCCGCTATGAGTTTGAAAAGGAGATAACGATGGACGAGGCGCAGCATCTTCTGCAACTTTGTCAGGGTGGCGTCATCGATAAGCGTCGCTATCTGGTGAAAAGTGGCAGTCATACCTTCGAGGTAGATGAGTTCTATGGCGATAATGAAGGTTTGGTCATGGCAGAGGTGGAGTTGGCTAGCGAGACCGAAGCCTATGAGAAACCTGATTTCATCGGCATGGAGGTAACAGGTGACAAGCGATTCTACAATTCGCATCTCTTGGGCAATCCTTTCTCGAAGTGGCGTGATACCTTGCCGGCTGAATATCGTTAGAAAATGTATCGAAAAGGTCATTTCTGCGTCCTAAAACAGACTAAATAGCATAAATATTACTAAATTTACGTTTTTGCTTTCAAATAATTCATATATTTCAGAATTATTTTATAATTTTGCACGAAGAAAAATTAAAAAGTAAGAAATTAGTAATAGAAAGATAGAAATGACAGATTCAAATAGAGGAAGTTTTGGTAGCAAGATTGGATTGATTCTTGCTACAGCAGGTGGCGCCGTAGGTTTGGGTAACGTATGGCGCTTCCCTTATATGGCTGGTCAGGAAGGTGGCGCAGCCTTTATTCTGGTATACATCGGAAGTGTGCTCCTGTTGGGCATTCCATGTATGATTTCTGAGTTTATCATCGGCCGTCATGGTGCCTCAAATACCGCACGCGCCTATACCAAACTCTCTAATGGTACGGCATGGAAGTGGGTAGGCTATCTTGAGGTGCTTACCGGTTTCCTGATTACGGGCTATTATGCGGTGGTTTCGGGCTGGTGTCTGCAGTATGTCTATGCCAGCATCATGGGCGAACTGCATGGTGACCCTACCTTTGTGGCGAATTACTTCAAGGAGTTTTCTTCTGATCCTGTACGTCCGGTTATGTGGACGGTAGCGATATTCCTGATTTGTCATTTCGTGATTATTCATGGTGTGCGCGGCGGTATAGAGAAGGCTTCTAAGGTGATGATGCCTCTCCTGTTCATCCTGCTTTTGATCATTGTGGTAGCAGCTTGTCTGTTGCCGGATGCTGGTAAGGGTGTGGAGTTCCTGTTGAAGCCTGATTTCGGAAAGGTAGACAGAAACGTGTTCCTGAATGCTTTGGGACAGTCGTTCTATTCGATGAGTATCGGTATGGGCTGTATCTGTACCTATGCCTCTTACTTCAGCCGTCAAACCAATCTCTTCAAGAGTGCTTTGCAGATTTCCATCATCGATTTGCTGGTAGCAGTACTGGCTGGTCTGATGATTTTCCCTGCAGCCTTCTCTGTAGGAGTATCACCGGATAGTGGTCCTTCGCTCATCTTTATCACTTTGCCGAATGTCTTTAATCAGGCGTTTGCATCGTTACCTGTATTGGGATGGATTATCTCGCTGCTCTTCTACGTATTGCTGTCGGTAGCTGCCTTGACCTCGCTGATGTCACTTCATGAGGTGAATACCTCTTTCTTCTATGAGGAGTTGAAGATAGACCGCAAGAAGGGTGCTACCATCGTTACGGTTTCCTGTGCCATCATCGGAGCCTTCTGCTCGCTCTCTTTGGGTGCAACAGATAAGCTTTCGTTCTTCGGAAAGGCGCTGTTCGATTGGTTCGACTTCGTTACGGGTCAGATATTCCTTCCTCTGGGAGGATTCCTTACCTGCCTGTTCCTGGGCTGGTATGTACCTAAGCAGATCGTACAGGATGAGTTTACTAACTGGGGAACCTTGAAGGGCCGTCTCTTCAGTATCTATCTCTTCCTGATTAAGTTCGTTTGTCCTGTCCTCATCTTCCTGGTATTCCTGAACCAGTTTGGTGTTTTCGGATAACAACAAACACTACACATTAAATACTAAGATAATGGAAACAAGAGGAAATTTTGGTAGTAAGTTGGGCGTTATTCTTGCCACAGCTGGCTCGGCAGTCGGTTTGGGTAATGTGTGGCGTTTCCCTTATATGGCAGGTCAGAATGGTGGTGCCGCCTTCATTCTCATCTATTTGGTATGTATCATCCTACTCGGATTGCCTGGCATGATGAGCGAATTCATCATCGGCCGCCATTCCGCTTCTAATGCAGCCCGAGCTTATTCCAATTTGGGTAAGCATAAGGCTTGGGGTGCTTTGGGCTTGATGGGTGTTATCACCTCTATGATTATCCTGGGTTTCTATGCCGTAGTGGCTGGCTGGTGCCTGCAGTATCTCTATGCCAGCATCATGGGCGGTGTTCATGGCGACGCAGAGTATGTGAAGACCTATTTCCAGACCTTTTCAGCCGATCCTATCCGTCCTACCTTATGGGCAGTAGGTTTTATCCTGCTTACCCACATGGTGGTAGTGCGCGGTGTGCGCAATGGTATAGAGAAAGCATCCAAGATACTGATGCCGATGCTCTTCTTCCTGTTGATTGTGATTGTGATAGCTTCCTGCTCTCTGCCGGGAGCGATGAAAGGAGTGGAGTTCCTGCTAAAGCCGGATTTCTCTAAGGTAGATGAAAACGTGTTGCTCGAAGCGCTGGGACAGGCGTTCTTCTCTTTGAGTATGGGTACAGCTTGCCTGTGTACTTATGCCTCTTACTTCAACAGGCAGACCAATCTCTTGAAGTCGGCTACTCAGATTGTGACCATTGATACGGTAATCGCCGTATTGGCAGGTCTGATGATATTCCCTGCAGCCTTCTCTGTTGGTGTGCAGCCAGACAGCGGTCCTTCGCTCATCTTCATAACCTTGCCAAACGTATTCCAGGAGGCTTTCGGTAACATGCCGGTTGTCGGTTATGTGATTTCGGTGTTGTTCTATGCTTTGCTGGTATTGGCAGCCCTGACTTCTACCATCTCGATGCACGAGATAGGTACCGCCTTTATTTATGAGGAGGGTAAGATAAGCCGTGCCAAGGGAGCCTGGTTCGAGACCATCGTTTGCAGCATCATAGCCGTATTCTGTTCGCTTTCTCAGGGCGCCGTACCTGATTTGGGCTTCTTCGGCAAGGATTTCCTGAGCAATTGTGACAACTTTACTGCCCAGCTGCTCATGCCGTTGAGTTCATTCATCACCTGTCTGTTCCTGGGATGGTATGTGCCAAAGAAGATTGTGCGTGATGAGTTTACCAACTGGGGAACCCTGAAGGGAACTCTCTTCCCTGTCTTCCTGTTCACCATCCGTTTCATCTGTCCTGTCTGTATTTTCCTTATCTTCCTGCACCAGTTTGGTGTTATTTAGCAAAACCGGCAAACTTGCAGACAGGCTATCTTGCCCCTAGTAGGCAAGATACGGCTTGATTCTTTCTATTTCGGCAGGTGGAAAGTCTTTGAGGAGACGCAGCTCTTCAGCACTTTTCAGCGGACCATGGGTTCTGCGGTAGTTAACGATTTCCTTTGCCTGGTAAAAGTCCAGGTAAGGATGTTTGCGCAGTTCGGCTAAACTGAGCTGGTTGACATTCATTTTCCGGATATGTTTTGCATCAATATTCATATAGTGGAGGGCTGTCTCGGGCACGCCTTCCACTTCTTGTATCTGGCTCATGGAAACAAAACCGCCTAACCGCTCTCTGTAACGGATGATGCTTCTGGCATAGTAAGAGCCTATGCCGGGAATTTTCTGCAGTTCGGTCGTATCAGCAGAATTGATGTTGATATACTGACCTTCTTTCAGTTTCCGTGGATAATTGTATTGGGTAGTGTCTTTCTTCCTTTCTTCTCTAGTTCTTATAGCCGTCTCTTGATAGCCGTAGTTGTATCTTTCTCTTGGGTAAAAGTTGGCAGCCGGCTGGTAGTCTTTACCAATTCTGATAAAGGGTAGCAGTTTTTCGAATTGCTTCTTGGTTAGTCCGTAAACCCGTGCAAAGTCTCTAGGTGTCCTGAAGATACCTCCTTTATTTCGGTATTTGATGATGTTTCTGGCTTGCCATGATTCCAGTCCCAGCCGTTGGAAATCAGATTGGCTTGCCGTATTGGGGTCAAAGGCGAATACTTCGCTCGACTGAAGTCCTTCGTCATAATAGCCTGGCTGTTGCCGCGTGGCATGTCTGATGATACTATCGTTATGGGCTTGTTGCTTTTCTGATGGCATAGTTTCTTTAGAACCTACAATGAAAATCATTGTGGTACTGACAACGAGCAGGGTCAGGATTACGAGTAATGCTCGCCGTTCATGGTAATTGATATAAAAAAAATCCTTTATAAACTTCATAGGCTTACGGATTTTTAAGTTCTTGTGATACCGAAATTTCGCCGACCATTTTGGCCACGACCAAGGCAAATCCCCTGTGTATAGGCACATTAGACGGCTTTTGGTCGGGATTACTGGATAACATTGACTCCATTCCCTTCCTATAACTTATTGATAATCAATATGCGATATCTGATGTTTTTGACATTATATACCGATTTTTCGCTCCCTTATTTCAGGTGCAAATGCCTGCATATTAGTCAGTTGCTACATGAAATAAGAGGGTGGAAAAGTCTTTTTTATTGCTGTACGTAGTTTTTTGTTAGAAGTTGAACTTGGTCACGCAGCCATCGGATCTGCTCTGCCTGTTGGTCGAGCATCGCCTTTTGGTTGTTGATGACACCCATCAATACATCAGGGCTACTGTTGATGTTTACAGTTGAGTTGCTGATGTGATGAACATTCGTATTTTCTAACTTTTTATCATCATACTCTTCATTGGAGAGAAAAAAGTCCTCAATTGGTACCTCGAAAAATTCTGATAACCTCTCAAGGTATCGAGAGTCAATGTAAGTTCTACCTTTAAAGTAGGTCGTTGATATGTGTGAACTCTGACCGAAGACAAAAGCCACCATTTCACCGACTGTTTTTTTCTGCTCCTTGAGCAGTCGATTCACTAAATCTCCGTTAAACATAACCTAATATCATTAAATGAAAGTTAAATAACACCGCAAAAATAGGATTTCTTTCCCAAAACCGCGGAGTTTCCAATAATTCTTCTTATATTTGCCCACAAATTTAGCAATTAAAATTGAGATATGCAAGAAAATGAAGTTAAAAATGGAGCATTAACTATTGAAGGTTATTATGCGACTCTTTCCAAAAAAGAGAAGAGCCAGCTCATTCAGTTTCTCATGACTAAGTATGGTTTCTGCTACAATACAGTACAACAAAAGTTGTCTGGCAGGACCAAGTTCAATCCAAGAGATCTCTTGGTAGTACAAACAGTTATAAATCAAAGCTTATGGAAAAGCAAGTAGAATTTTTCGTGTCTCCACAAGGAGTAGTGTGTTTCTATGGCCATGATGGCAAGGTGCTCAGCTACAGTACAGAGCATCCGGATATCATCAACCACATGGCTGAGTTGATAAGTCGGCTTTACCCGGAGGCGTATAAGTACCTGGAAGTCTTATACGCCAAGAGTAAGCCTAACCAACTTTATTTCAAGTTTCTCATAACAGATCGTTTTATCCGTTGCAACCTGGGTTCCAACGATACACTTTGTTTCGATGTCGATGGAACCATTCTGCACCTGGAGAAAGTCGATTGCCCTCTCAGGGGCATATGTCCTAGAGAGAACATAGTCTGCCTCCCAAAGCTGAAGACTCCTTTCTTCCCTAAAGAGCTTGAGGTAGCAAAGTATTTTGCACAGGGTTATGTTGCTAGAGAGATTGCACAGATACTTGGCAAATCTAAGAATACGGTCTCTGCACAGCTTCGCAAAATGACCAAGCGACTGGGGCTGCAGTCGACAAGAGACATCATCAAGGTAGTTCATCAGTTGAACCTATGATTTGCCATCGATGCCGCTACAAGCGCAACTGCATCAATGGCTCCTGGTGCAGTTGCTTTAGGATTTATGTGGAGTATAAATTTATTGTTTTATGCATATTCTATGAGCAGTAAAGATATAAAAGCCAAAATTATATTATTAATCTCTAGATTCGCAACATTAGAGAATAAGGATTTTTATGTGCAAAATGATTATGGCATTTTAGCATATATGTGTATTAATGAAGTCATGGAGTATTGGTGGTTAGACAATGGGCAATGTCTGCAGGTTTCAAAATTGGATCCAATATCCAAGTCAGTCAGATTACCATGGTTTGATATCGAAGTGTGAGGATATGAAGAAGGAGAATAGAATTAAGTTTTGGAGTGACCGCGAAATTAGAGCGGCATTCGACAAGCGGGGGGGCAAATATAAGGGCATCCTCCAGCAGTTGATGATGGAGCGAGACTACGCCTTTCAGCGTCAGATTCGCTACTTTGTCAATGTAGACATTGATAAGTTCATGCGCAGGTTATCTTAGTACTTTCTTTTTCGGAAGATCTAAGTTAATTTTGCAGCACTAAATATAAAGATATGATTAAACAAGAGATAGTAGATCGCATTATAAGTGATGTCTCCATTCTGGATGTAGCCGAGGATGAAGGCATTAAATTCTCAGCGAAGAAAGGCAACCGTCATTGGGCTTGCTGTCCGTTCCACAATGAGAATACTGCATCATTCTATGTGGATACAGGCACAAACTGCTGGCGGTGCTTTGGCTCATGCCGCTCCGGCGGCAACGTCATCAGCTTCTACCGCAAACTGAAGAATGGTCTCGAATTCCCAATTGCCTGCAAGGAACTCGCCAAGAAATATCTCAATGAGGAGATAGAGGACGAGTGGCGACCAAGCAAGGAGGAAGTGGATAAGCAAAAGGAACAGGAGTCCCTGCGCATAGCACTCAACTATGCGCAGAGCTACTTCACAGAGTGTATGCAGAAGGTTAATCCCGCTGCAAACAAAGCACGGGAGGCAGTTTGCAAGCGATGGGGCAAGGATGCTATCGGCACCTTCGGCATCGGCTATGCACCAGTAGAAGGTTTCATAGCCTGGGCAACGCAAAAAGGCTTGGACTTCGATATCCTGGAGCAAGTTGGCCTCATAGGTAATGGTGAGCGTGGCCAGTTCCCAATGCTCCGAGACCGCTACACTATACCTATCTATGACAAGATGAGCAGAGTCATAGGCTTCACGGCCAGAACCATGTCCGACAATAAGGATATCTGCAAGTACCTCAACCTGAAGAACAGTCTCGTCTATCACAAGGACACTTCGGTTTTTGGTATCAATTTCGCCCAGAAGGAGGCACGTCTGCGTGATAAGTTCTATCTCGTCGAGGGTGCTCCAGACGTGCTCAAGCTTCTGTCTATAGGCGTTCTCAATACAGTGGCATCACTCGGCGGTTCATGGACCGAGAACCAGCTGAAACAACTCTCCCGCATCAGCAAGAGGGTGACATTCATCCCCGATGCTGACGAACTTAAACCAGGTAATGAATTTCCTGCAGGGACAGCTAATGTGTTTGCCAATGGTCGATCTGCTTTACAGGTCGGATTTACTGTTAATGTCCGGGAGATACCGATTGATTATCCGGCTCCGAAGAAGGAGGACCCGGACTCGTGGATAACTGACAAGGGACACTTCTCACAGATGCGTGAGGAGGAGTTCGTTTTCTGGTACTGCCGCCGCAGATACTGGCCAACAGCAGAAGATATCGATGAGTTTACGACAGAGGATAGATTGCAAGCAATTGCAGATATCTGTGGACTCCTCATGTTAATCAAGGATGAAGACCTGAGAAGCAGCTATCTGACTAGTCTTATCTCTACCTACAAACACTCTCGAGAGTGGAAGGATACACTCAAGCGAGCCAAAGAGGCAGAGCTGAGCGAGAAGCAGGAGCGAGAGCGAAAGGGAGACATCAAGATGCTTCGTGAATTCGGATTCACCGAGCATGATAACTGCTACTGGGGTACCAATAAGGAGGGGGATGAGATTCAATGGTCAAACTTCAAGATGAAGCCTCTCTTCCATATTCGTGATGATTTCAACCCGGTTCGCCTCTTCGAAATCAAGAATAACGGAGAGGAACCTTCACGCCTCATAGAACTGAACATGGATGAGATCACTTCCAGTTCTACCCTGCGTAAGCGCCTATTCGGTATAGGCGATTATATTTGGATGGCCAGAGATGAGCAGCTTATCAAGCTTCTAGGCTATCTCGGTAGAGTGACCGAGACTGCAGACCCTATCAAGCAGCTAGGTTGGCAGCGTGAAGGATTCTATGCATTCTGTAATGGAGCGAGCGAAGATGGTACCTGGATTCCAATAGATGATATGGGCATACTCAGATTGCAGGCGGGCAAGTACTATCTTCCGGCCATGAGCAAACTCAATAAGGACAGCCGTGAGTTATATGTGAGTGAAAAAAAGTTCCGGCATGAGAAGATGGTTGACAACCCGACAAGTCAGTCAGACTTTTTTGCCAAGGTCGTGCAGGTTTTCGGCGACAACGCCAAGGTGGGGCTGTGCTTCTATGTCGCCACACTATTCCGGGACATCGTCATCAGCAAGAGTCGCTCCTTTCCGCTCCTCAATGCCTTTGGCCCGAAGGGATGCGGTAAGACAGAATTCGCTGCAACGCTGATGAATTTTTTCTATAAATATGAAACTAAGTATGAGCCGTTGTCTATCACCAACGCATCAATGCCAGCACTCTCCGACTATGTAGGAGGAGTTAGCGACGCCCTGGTGCACATCGATGAGTACAAAAACTCCATTACACAGAATAAGGTGGAGTGGCTCAAGGACTTGTGGAATGGTATCGGTCGAACCAAGATGAACATGGACAAGGATAAGAAGCTCGTGCAGGCCAAGGTCGACTCTGGCATCATCCTCACAGGGCAGGAGATGCCTACTGCAGATATCGCCCTCTTCAGCCGACTCATCTATCTCACCTTCGACAAGGGTGAGCATACACGTGAGGAGAAACAGAACTTCGAGGAACTGGAGCGTATGCGCCAGATTGGTGCTACTCACATCACCCTTCAGCTACTGAAGCATCGGAACCAGTTCCAGGGCTGCTTCGGTAATGCCTGGAAGCAAGCATCTGATGATCTGGAGGAGCGGTTGGAGGGTGAGAGCATCCTTGACCGCATCATGACGAATTGGAAGGTGCCGTTGGCTGCATATCTCGCCATCAGAGATTACATCGACTTTCCTTTCAGCTACAGTGACCTTTTGGGAGTAGTTGTTAAGGGAGTCAAGACGCAGAACAGCATGTGCAACACCACCGATGAGGTGGCTGGATTCTGGAATATTGTCAATGCTGCAGTACAGATGGGAGAACTGAAGAAGGACCAGGACTTCAAGATTAAGACCTGCGGAACTCTAGCTACCAACAAACTCAAGATAGACAACTGGGCGATGCCAAAGAGCATCCTGATGATTCGCAAGGACATTACCATGGCGGTTTACCGCAAACTGGGCCGTCAGATGGATGAAAACCTCCTTTCTAAGGAGTCGCTGTTGCATTACCTGCAGATAGGTGCTGACTTCTATGGTTCCACCAAAAACCCTGAGCGATTTATCAAGTTCACTCCGAGCGGTTTGCCGGAGACAGTAGAGAAGACAGATGCCAATGGTACTATCACTGGCCGTCAGAAGTTGTATTATAAAGACAGGCCTCTCTGTTTTGACTATACCATGGTGTCAAACAGATATGGCATCGATTTGGACACAGAGGTAGATGGTGAGCAGAAACAGACCAAGGATACCTATGTCATGACAGATGCTGAGCAGAAGGCTCTAGGTCTGGAACCTTCGCCACTATAATGGAAATAAGTTTTTTGTTTAGATCATATCGATAGCCTCCAGGGGAAGAGATTCCTCTGGGGGCTTTTTTGTTGGTGTTCCGTGATTTTTCAGACATCCACACGCGACTTAAAAGCAATGTGGCAATTGTGGCAATTAGTGCAACACTGATTATCAAAGAGTTAAGAAGGTATGTGTTTGTGGCAATTATGTGGCAATTTGTGGCAACGAGAAGAGAAGTGTGGCAAAGGTTGTGGCAATGTGGCAATTCTATTATATATTTGTGTCAATAAGAAAAGACTTATAATATTAATAATCAAGCACTTAACATTTTTGCCACAATTGCCACAAATGAATTGCCCAAAAATGGGTTCCTTGATTTTCTAATGCTACTTTTTCCCTAAAAACAAGGATTTTTAGCGCAGTACAGATAGTTTTTCCTATAAACGTAGGAATATCTCGATTATTTTTCCTAACTTTGCGGTGTTTTTAATTACAGAAATATGAGTAAATTCGTAGTTTATGTACAGGTAGAGCCATATCTAAAGCAATGGCTCACCCATAGTTTCGGCGATCCCGTGGAATTCCCGTCCTCCAGCAACGAGAATGCTGTTCTGCGCCGGTTCTTATCTAAGCGCCCAATCAATAATCTGCCTGAGCAACCTGGAGAGCGAGATGTAGCCATCTGCATTCCTTACTCCAAGTCTAAAAGCCCAGAGACTTACAACTTCCTTAATGGTCATGCAAAGCAGGCTCTCACCGAGAGCATCAACGACCTATTCCGCATCAACATGTGGAGTGACCTCGGCGACCTCAATGACATGTCGTGTAAAAAGATGTCTGCATTCAGGTCCTGGTGTGAGCAGCAGGGTATTGATATTGAGTATGCAGAAACCATCAGGATGAAGTGGTATCGCATGCGCAAGGCCTATCAGGAGAAAGGCATCAATACTTTTAATCTTAAAAGATGCAAAAAAGACGATTTTTCCTAAGAAAATCTCATCTACTCTTGCCCTGTTTTTGTTCAACACCGAACAGGTGCGAACACATGCGAACAGACGCGAAATTTTAACAGCTTATGAAAAGACTTAGTTATATCTGCTCCGTGCAGCGAATTTCTGTCAGCGAGTTGCCTTTCGACACTCTTCTAGGCAACCATACATTTGACATTCCCGAGAGCTATGATTGGCCAGTAGTTAAGTGTCAGAAGCCTGTCAAACTGGAAATAACCGACAAATTAGAGGATGGTGAGCGATTTTACACCCATAAACTCACCTTCCGTACATGTCGCGAAGACCTGGACATGAAGGACAACTATGCCTATCTGGTCACCACCATCGAGGGCAAACGCTATCTCATTGGCAACAGGGAGCGGCCATATCCTATTATTAATATGTCAGATGTCCACCCTGATTCCCTTGGGACTTCTGCCATGCTCGAGTACACAGTTCAGTGGGGTAGCACCCGAAAAGCACCTTTCTTAGCCTGATTTACGTATTTTTCCGTTGGCAATTGCCATATTATCTTTGCATCAAAAAAGATAAGCGCATGAAATACGGAATGATGATATGCGGTACCATCGGAGCCGGCTACGACTGGTGGTCGGGCACCTATGGTACACGTTCCAAGGATGTCAAGGCCTACCTTGACGCTCATCCGGACGAGGAGGTGGATATCGCCGTCTCCTCGCCGGGTGGTTATGTTGATGAAGGCTTGACCATCTATCAACTTATCAAGGATCATAAACATGTCAACGTCCATATCCTCGGCATGACTGCTTCCATCGCTACAGTTCTCTGCATGGGAGCCAAGCATGTTGATATGTCCGTCGGCAGTACCATGCTCATTCATAATGCTTCGACAGGTGTCGCAGTCTGGGAGTCTGCAAACAAGGCGAAACTCGATGAACTCATCAAGGATTGGCAGAAGCAGCGTGATGGTCTCGACACCATCGACAAGGTCATAGCCTCCGTCTATGCCCAGAAATCGGGCAAGACAAGCGATGAAATCCTGGCTCAGATGGAAAAGGGCAGTTGGCTGAGTCCACAGCAGGCATTGGAGATGGGGTTGGTTGATGAGGTCAGGGACCTGGACGAGGAAGACAAGAAGCGTCAGACTAATCTCGCTAAGAGATTCACTAACGCTTTCTGCTCCAACCTTGGTTTGCCGCCACTTCCTGGAGCAACCGCTAATGACGAGCCCTCTAAAACATTTCTCGAGAAGGTTGCCGCCTCACTCAGAGATATGTTCAAGAATAATACACAAATTTCTAACATGAAGAAAAAATTCCTCAATCTTCAGACCCTCCTCAATCGCAAGGAGGATTTTGAGGTTAACGATGAGAAGATTACTCTCACCGATGCAGAGATGCAGAAAATCGAGGATGCTCTTGCCCAGAAACAGAAGGACTTGGATGACAAGTCCGCTGAGCTCGACAAAGCCAGCCAGGAGGTCAAGGACCTGAAGGCGAAGGTTGAGCAGAAGGACAAGGATGTCCAGGACAAGGATAAGGAGATCAATGATCTCAAGGGCGCACCGGGTTCTGCTACCCATGATGACGTCAAACCGGAGGTTGACAACGTTGACTCTGGTGAAATCTACAATGCTTTGAAGCAGATATTCTAAAATGGCAGCTTTAGAAAATACAGTTGAAATTACTCCTGATGAACTGAAGACCAGCTTTGCGAAGTACCGCAAGGACATCATTGTGATGCCTGTGCGCGCTCTTGACGAGGCAGCAAAATTCATGAGCCGACGCGTGGGCGTTCGTGGCAAGGAGACTGTCGGAGAGCTCGCAGGCGACATGGAGCTCGGGCCATACTCTCTTACTCGCAAGGATGAGAATGGCGTTACAATCACAGGCCGTACCCTGGAGACATTCCTTGGTTCATGTGTCAAGCCTTTTGAACCAAATAAGGTTCGTGAGTCTATCTATGGCTCCAACGTATTCCAGGGCGAGGCGCTCAAAAAACAGCCTATCACCAAACTGATTGGCATGTTCCTGGCAGGCAAGATAGGTGAGGCACTCTTCAAGTACCTCTTCACCATGAAGCGTAACCCAGCTGGCTCTGGTACCGCAGACCTCGCTGATGGTTTCAAGACCATCTCCGATGCTGAGATCAAGTCCAAGGCGATTGCTGTTGAGAAGGGCAACCTCTTCAATACAACCGCGATGACTGGTGTCAACGCAGTCGATGCAGTCGAGGCATTCTATGATCATGCCGATGAAAAACTGAAGGGCACCAGTACATGCATGTTCATGAACAGCCATGAACTTACGCTCTACCGCCGCTGTTATCGCGACAAGTACGGCACGGTCAATTGGAACAATGAGTTCAACCACAACAAGTTGGATGGTGCCAGCAACTGCACCCTTGTGGGTCTTGACAACGTTCCTGCGGGCTACAAGATCATCACTCCTGGTAGCAACATGCTCATCGGTTTGGCTACCGAGGGCGACAAGGCGAACTTTGGTGTAGAGAGTTCTCTTGACTCTCACTTCCTGGTTGACTTCGTGGCAACTATGTACTTCGGTACTCAGTTCGAGTCGATCTCCAAGGAACGCATCCTCTTCGGTTACGACACTATCCCTTCTGAGTAAGGGATAGCTGTCTATGGTTATACATAATATTATATATTGATATATGGCAACAAAGAAAACATGTGCTTCAGCCACAGAACTTTATGAGGATGTGTTGAAGTGTCCAGGAGAGAAGAGAATGCCTGGTACCAGAGCCTACGGCTTCTTCATTCCGCGACGTTACATCACCAAGTTCGCAGAACCACAGAAGGAGACTGCAACCTCACTTAAAGACTATCTCGTCATCAAGGATAGCCACACTATTCAGGCAGATAAGGTCTGGATTAAGATTGCCTTCATCACAGACAAGAGTTCCTTCTCGCCAGAGGCGCAGGGTGAGCATGGCTGCAAGACCATGAACCTCAAGGCAACAGCCGTCCTCCCAGGTACAGAGGAGGAAGCGTCTGCACTCGCTTCTTTGCTTCTCAATGAAGACGGTATCTTCATGATTCCTGAGCGCAACGGCAAGCTTCGCCAGTTTGGTGACGAGACTTTCGAGGTCGACGTGACACCTTCTCAGTCTTCTGGAGCAGGTATCTCTGACGAGACCAACACCACACTTGAAATTTCTGTCAACTGCGAGACCATGCCTCCATTCTACTTCGGTACCCTCACAACAGCAGAAGGTACCATCTCTGGTAAAGATTGCAAGCCGGTGGAGGCTGTCGCTGGTGATACAGTCAGTCAATAAACGGGATTCGATTTTCCTACATAACTACTATCAGTGGCGGGGCGATGCTTACATGAGCTCGCCTCGCCATTTTAATTCTCTATTTATTATGAATGATCCGAAATTCACCGAAAAATTGAAGAAGTGGTTTGACAGCGAGCATACCGATGCCAACATCAGGGAGGGAGCGCTGCTCCTCCTTCAGATGAATAACAACCGCCACCTCTATCAACTCATCAACTTCGACCCACAGGGCAAACTCGAGTTGCTCAAATATGAGCTGCAGAAGCATCTTAACTATCGCATCGAAGGCATGACCATCGATGATGTGAGAGACTACGACAAGAAGGTCACGCCTATCCTTCAAACTGCGGTTGACAAAACATCAGAGGCAGACCAGATTGCAAAGCAGCTAGCACCTCATCTTCCGGTCGTGGAGTCAGAAAACCTCGATTCCATCGTGCCTTCTGCCATCGTTGCCAAGGGCAAACGAGCAGATCATGACCAGTTGCCGGACAATATCAAGGCTATCTGGGACAGCAACTGCGCCCTGTGGAAGAAAATCAAGGAACACTTTGAGGCTTGCAAGGCTTACGACATGTCATGTGACAGATACGAGGGCTTGCATGCTGCCGACGAAGACTTCAAGCGCATGCTCCTTACGCTCAAGGAGGAATACTATGCATACAAGCAGGCCATGGACGTCTACGACCATGCCAAGCCGGGTGATGCCGAGAAACAGCCAGCGGAGGAGCAGCCAGAAGCAGCCATCACCTCCAAGCAGATTGGCAATGCTCGCTCCTACATCACCAAGAACCTTGACCAGCTTATTGGCTTGACGGAGGCTGGCAACACCGACAAAGCTGATGCCTTGAGAGCAAAGGTCAATGAGCGTGTGCAACTCTTGATTACAGCCAAGGCTGAAATCACCGCTGATACCATCGCAAAGCTTCAGCAGGCGGGTATCACCATGGAGCAGCAGGCTTCAGCCGATGGCGAGGAGCAGCCAAAGAGTGCAGAAGAGGAGGTTACAGATGAGGGCGAAGCAGATACAGCAAGTCCTGAAGCCACTCCAGCAGAGTAGCTCACAGGTCTTCCTGGGTCAAGGGCTTCACACACTTGGATTGTTAGGTTGGCTTCTGGAGCAGACAGGACCGGCAGATGTTGCCGTCACGACCTTCTCTACATCCGATGCCTTCTTGTGCGGAGTCATTAACCTTCGCAAGCGAGGGTTAATTAACCATTCAACGTTAGTGGCTGACATTAAAGCTTCAAGTAAAACTTTAAAGCTAAAACGCTTAATGACAGAGGCTTTTGATGATGTTCGGCTTACGCTCAATCACTCCAAAATTATGTTGGTCAGTAACGCTGAGTGGTTAGTCTCCGTGATAACATCGCAGAACCAGACGTATGGTGATCGCGCTGAATGCACCTTCATCTCTCTCGATAGAGACGTCTATCTCGATATTCATAATATGCTCAATAATCTGTTAGATGATAAGACAACAATTTCCATTCCTCGAAGAGAGTGATTTATATCTGCAGACTGTCTATGATCTTGCCAAGACCATGACGCCTGTTGAGGAGATTCCCATCCTGATGGACCTTCCTCCTGATGAGTCTATGGCTATGCAACTGGAGCTGCAGGAACCTAGGTCGCCATATCGCAGACGCTATCTCAGAGGTTTAGCGGAGACCGCTAATGAGTTGAGAACCAACAATATTGCATTGGCAAATGTAGGTTCTCCTGGTGCTTATCAGGCTGTCATGTCACAACTCTCGCAGATTATTGCTAAAATCTCATGATATGAGCCTGCCTGTTAATGTTGATGATTACATGAAGTACATGCCTCTCAATGAGGATGAACTTCTAGATCTTCATCTCTCCGCTATCGTCAGAGCGAGAGTGGAGAGACTTCGAGGGTGCTATGCGTTCTGGCTTCGATACCCTCGATATACCGTCCGTGAGATGGTTGACCAGGATAAGGCAATGTTTGCCGTCAGCGAGACACAGGCATACGATGATATACATCTCTGCCAAGTCATGCTCGGCAATCTCAACGCCGCCTCTAAGGAGTTCTGGCGATGGAAGGTCAACCAGGAGATAGACGAGGACCGCAAGGCTGCCAAGGCTGCAGGCGACTTCCGGGCGCTTGCCGTGATGCAGAAAAACCGCATCAAGAACAACCGCACCGACACGCCTGATGAGCCAGAGCTGGCATTCGACAAGATTGTTCCTGTTGAGTTCCGCATGACAGATGATCCGACAGTCATCGGTTTGCAGAAGATTCCAAATCTTCGTGCAAAAATTAAAAAAATGGAGAAGCGCTACTCGATGCCGGACATCGAGGATGCTGACTTCGAAGAACTTCCGCCAGATGATGACAGCAGCAAGACCTAAGGAGTTATTCTTCAACGACGTGCAGTCTCGAGTCCTGCAGCTCATGCCCAAGACTCTCGTCTGCGAGTGGGGCCGTGGTACCGGAAAGGGTGTGGTCGAGGCTGGCCGCATCCTCTATGCCGTGCAGCACATGCCAGGTTCATGCCTTGGCATGGTGGCGCCATCGGTCAAGCGATGCCAGACCAACATCCTTCCTTCAGCTCTGGTCCACCTCGAGGAGTGGGGCTACAAGCGCGATGTCCACTACATCGTTGGCAAAAAACCGTGGAAGGCGCTGCACTGGCAGGAACCGCACTTCCAGCCCATGAACTGGGAGAATACAGTAGCCTTTTATAATGGCAGCTACCTCAACATCATCTCTCAGGACCGCAGCGGTACCTCCAACTCCCTCTCACTTGACCACGTGTTCATCGACGAGGCGAAGTTCATAGACTGGGAGCAGCTAAATAATGAAACGCTCCCTGCAAACCGTGGAAACAAGCAGTTGTTCGGTGACTGCTGTCTCCACCATGGTCTGACCATTACTTCAGATACATCGGCGACCAAAAAAGGTTCCTGGTTCATGAGCTGGGAAAAGAAGCAAGACAAAGAGCTGGTGGCAACCATGGAGACAGTCTTGGTGCATCTGCACAGCATCCGCAACAAGCTGGCTGCTCACCCTGAACGATATGACTACTACATGAAGGAAGTGCAGAAGTATGAGAAGATTCTTGATTCTCTCCGCTCCTATGCACTTGTCTATTCTCGATGCTCCAGCATCCAGAACCTGGCTGTCTTAGGCGAGGACTTCATCAGACAGATGAAGCGAGACCTGCCTAAGATGACCTTCCTCACGAGCATCATGTGTCAGCACGTGGGCATCGCACAGGATGGTTTCTACTCCGGGCTTGACGAGGATCGCAACTTCTATACGGCACCGAACACCAGGTTCCTCAATGACCTGCAGTATAAGTTCGACCCTAAGCACGACAAGCCGGACTGCCGTATGGATGGCGATCTGGAGGACGGCTTACCGCTGATCATCGGTTCCGATGCCAACAATAACATCAACTGTCTCGTAGTCGGGCAGGTGGGTTCTGATACCAAGCTGCGCATCGTCAACTCTTTCTACGTTAAGTATGACAAGAAGTTGCCTGAGCTCGCTCAGGATTTCTGCGACTACTATAAGTATCTCAAGAACAAACGAGTCATCTTCTACTACGATGCAACCTTCGTGGGAAACTCCTATGCAACCCACAACGATAAGTTCTACCAGATTATCACCAAGGTGCTCCGACGCAATGGATGGCTCGTTACGGAGGTCTACATCGGCAAGCCGATGAACCATCTTGAGAAGCAGTTGCTCATCGACCGCATGTTCAAGGGACATGCGCGCCATATGGTTCTCATCAACCAGGACAATAACGAGGACCTGATCATCTCCATCGAGAGTGCCGGCTGTTACAATAACGGCAAGGATAAGCGAGGTGAGAAGCTCGTAGAGACAGACGAGGACAGGCTGGAGAACCGTACCGACTTCTCCGATGCCTTCGATACCGTCTGCATTGGCGTAGACAAGTTCCCTCAGACCGTCCTGTACACGGGTGGCATGAGCAACTATTACCCACGATAAAATTTTCGTTCTTTTTATTTATTGCTTTAAGTTTTAGTTTTTAAGTTTTTTTTATGCTATGATTCCTTGGCTGCTTGCTCGTGAGAGTAGGCAGCCTTTTTTTCTTTCTGGGTGTGTGAGAAAGCGGTATCTCCGATGGTTGTTTGATGCTGTTCCGTACTTTTTTTATTGCATTCTCCGCCGCCCGTCATGTGTTCCCATCCGAAATTTCCTATGCAAAGGTAGCTTCTGGCGATTCAAACCTGTGCATGAACCTGGGTTAACAGAAGCCAAAGGTTCTTCACGCTTCACTAAACCTTTACCTTTTGTTAACACAGAACCCCACACCTGTTTGCCTCTGCCAGCGCTTTTTGAAGCATAGGAAAAATCGAAAGGGCACACCGGGCTTTGAACGGAATGCAATTAAAAAAAATACTCCACAGCAGGAGTGGGAAAAATCTCTGGACTCCCAAACATTACCAGAATGCAATTTCAAACTTTATAAAATTTTTCGATATGAGACAAAATTATTTCATAGAGTACGTTCCAAACGCTTACATCAACCTTTGCGTTGACAAGGCACAGCAGATGGCAAACAACCGCTTCGTCTATGACTTCAAGGCAGGCGACAAGGAGGCGGTACAAATCTGCGCTGAGTGGCTAGTTCGCTATCTTACAAAGCTGTATGGCAGTATCTTAGAGGACTTCGTTGTAGTCTTTGCTCCATGCAGCACACAATGGAAATATAACAAGCGATTCGGCTATCTCGCAGCCATCCTCAATGCAGCAGGCATCGCAACCGCAAATGAGCACGTGCACATTTTTGGAGAGCGCAAGCCAACCCACAACGGAGGCAGCCATGTTGTTAACGAAGACATTTATCACGTTTCAGTTGATGGCGAGTACTTCAAGGGCAAGCAGGTCATTCTATTCGACGACCTGCTGACTAGCGGCAAGACCATCGAGGACTTCAGAAGAAAGTTGGAGGCGGCAGGTGCTTATGTGGAGAGAGAAATCTTTTTGGCTCGCACCATTCACCACGACCCAATAAGCAACAGAGGCGTGTTGCAGGAGATGGCAGAAGGCTTTTATGAGGCAGTTGCACACTCAAAGAGATGTTTCCCACAGGGTGTTAATATCAACAAAAAAACAAACAACAACTATAATAAAGTAGCGTAACATGAAGAAGTACAATGATATACTAGCAGACGAGCGCCCAGAGTTCAAGGCAGCTAATTACGGATTCGATTCACTCAGTAACACCGAATTGTTATCCATGGTAATCAACAGAGGGGCAGGAACAGCCGAAAGCCTAAGCCAGGCTAGGCAACTGATGAACATGGCAGACAATAACCTCAGTAACCTTGCAAAGTTATCCATGGACGATATGCAGGTAGTGCAGGGAATAGGCGACTGCAAGGCGTTGGCAGTACTCGCAGCTTTGGAACTGGGCAAGCGCAGGGCAGTGGAGAAGTTGGGCAGCAAGCCCGACATGGGCAGCAGTCTAGCCATATATAACTACATGCTTCCGCAGATGGCAGACCTCAAGGTAGAGCAGGCACACGTCATATTGATGAACCAAAATTTCAGACTCATCAAGAGCGTGAAACTGAGTGAAGGAGGGATAACAGAAACTTCCGTGGATATTCGTATCCTCATGAGGGAGGCAGTACTGAGCGGTGCAACCATCATGGCATTCGTGCACAATCACCCATCGTGCAACACGCAGCCAAGCAAGGCGGACGATGTACTGACCCAGCAGATAGCCAAGGCTTGCCAAGTCATGCGCATCTTCTTTATGGACCATGTGATAGTAACAGATGGAGCATTCTACAGCTATCACGACAAGGGCAGACTATAGGCACCATGGGCAACGTGATAGGAACACGTTGCCCTTTCACTTGCTTGCAGACTTGCTGATAACCGCGGATAAAGGGAAGGGGATAGAGATAAGCAAGGGCGATGGCAATTCGGCACGGCAGTCGGGGAAAAGGGCAATTGCCACATGAAAAATCCCTTACATATACCGCTCCAGTCAGCCGTGGCAATTGCCTCCGAGCGTAGGGCGGTGGGGGCTATGCTTACAGCAAGGCACGCCCTTTTTTGCTCCAACTTTTCAAAAATCCATGATTTTCAGCAAGTTGGCAAAAATGACCGTGGAAAATTTGTGCAAAATGCCCAAATTTTGCAATCAATTGCCATTGATTGCCCGCTCGAAAACGGCTACTTATGCCAATTTCCATGAAATTGCCACAAGAAACGAGCCGTTTTCGAGCGAACCCCTACATTGCATTTCGGGGTAAAAGAGGTAATAACATTGTTTGACATCATTCAAGAATGATGAGAAAAAGAGGTAAAAACCGTGTTTGATGGGGGTGAAATGTTAAATCTTACTTAATAATACGTTTTTTTCGTAGTAAAAATTTGGGTAATACGAAAATTTGTAGTATCTTTGCATTGTCTTAAAGAAATAATGATATGAAGAAAATTTTAGTAAGCGACAAAGAGGAAGAGCTGATAGCAGCTATCAGAAATTACAAAAAATCTTTTCCTAGGGGCAACCCGCAGTTATTATGGTATGCTCAACAACTTTTCGATGAGATGATTGAGCCGCCTGAGTATTACACAAAGTATTAACAACAGACCCTCCCTTCGGGGAGGGCATTAAAAAAAATATAAAATTATGGAAGTAGCAGTAGCAACAGTTAAGCAGACCAAGGATAGCGAAGTAAAGCAGCGCATCCAGGATATTCAGATGATCGTGTCGTGGCGAGAGATAGCACATACTTATTTCGGTAAGTCGGCATCATGGCTTTATCACAAGCTCGACGGCATCGATGGCAATGGTGGAGTGGGAGGATTCACCGAAGAAGAAAAGAACATGCTCCGTGGCGCACTCTGTGAGGTTTCAAACCGCATACGTGCAGCTGCAGACAGAATTTAAAAATGAGGCTGGGGCTTATCATTCCCCATAAGACAAAAGTCGCCATAGCCTTGTGGCGCAGAAATTAAAAACGTCCCCGACACGATTTCGTGCCGGGGACTTATTATTCACATATATTTGATATTGATAAATGATATTATTACAAGATAATGAGACCTGCAGGCAGGCTCGTCTGGTTCTCCGAGAGCTTATCAAGGGCAATAAGTCACGTGCGCAGCTCTGGGGCTCGCTGGTTGACAACCAGCTTGATGATGTTGATTTGAGGTTCATCCTTCCACCATTGGCCAACGAGGGCTACATCGAGGAGTCTGAAGGCATGTGGCATATACTGGACAAGGGTGTGAAGTATATGCAGAATTACGACAGAATGATGCTGGAGAGCGCAGAGAGCTATCTAGAGGGGAGGTCAAAGCGCACCCGTGAAAATCCTCAAGAGCACAAGCAGGAGAGTGAAAGGAGATGGAATAGGAAGATGACTGTGTTTGGAGTCATTCTAGCCCTATTATCCGTGTTAGCAGCTTACACAGAGCCTCTCTTAGAGAGGGCATGGCAAGTGATATTATCGCTAGTGATTGACAAATAACTATGATATAGAGAGCCTTGATACGGCTCTCTATACTGTCAATTTCGCTTCTTGACTTTTTCATACCTTAATATATTATGTAAAAACACCGCAAAGTTAGGAAAAATAATCGAGAAAATCAGAGAAAATCAGAGAATTTCAGAGAAAATCAGAGAATATCGGGGAATTTCCGAGGAAAATGCACGGAAAATCGGGGAATTTCCGAGGAATCCATTCCTCGAAGTGGCAGAACCGAAGGAAGATCCTGCGGTCGTTTCCGGTCATTTCCGGTCATTCCTGGTTATGATTCCGAATGATTACGCAAAATCATTCCTTTTCTTTCCTTTTCATTCCTCAACCCCATGTTTTTATGCTCTACAACATAAAAAAGTCATTTATTTCAAAATTTCCAGCATTTTTTTTTGGCGGTTCCATTTTTTCTCCTTACCTTGCAAGAAGTTTTAAAATATCATGGTATGAAAAAAATAATTTTAATGTTGGTTATCGCCTTGATAACTATGGGCGCTAAAGCGCAAAGTGTTGTACAAACAGAGGATGGAAAGTATCCTGTCTATTGTACAATGATGGCTTATAATGCTTGGGGCATTGGAAAAATTAAAATCCAACTAGACCTTGGTGAAGTATCTTCTGGACACTCCTTTGAAGCTATATGGGATGAGAATGGAAAGCCTATGAAATTCAATACTGCTATGGATGCTGTAAATTATATGGCTAAGCGTGGATGGAAGTTAGAGATGACCACAGCTGTTCAAAACGTTGTGCATTATATTATGGTCAAAAGAATTAGCAAAGACTCAGAAATCAGAGAAGGTTTGGTCGCTAAACCTGAATAATGTGTTTTATAACATAAAAAAGAAAGAAAAAAGGCAAGAGTTGAAAAATTCTTGCCTTTTTTCTTGGTCGTTTCAGAACTTATTAGTACCTTTGCCAACGGTTACAAGATGATAGTAGTCTATCCGGTAGGGCGACCGTTTCGCCTATGGCTTCTGGCCGCAGGCTTTTTTTATGCCTAGGAAAATCTTTTTTTCTAACTGGGAAAATAATTTTTCCCAACTGGGAAAATAGATATGCCCAATACATGGCGGCTGCATGAACCGTAAGATTTGATTTGTCCTCTCGGATAAGCCATCATCTTGTAACCAACGGGGAATGCAGCCGCCACCCTTTTGTACAATCGGCTGTTAATGGTTACAAGATGATGCAATATGCAGAATTCAATTTTATTAAGTGATGCGCAGGTGAGACCTGCAGGCATCAGCGTTGAGGAGGGTATCAATACCCTCAAGTGTGAAATCAAGAAGCTCGCCAAGACCAAGAGCGAGACCTTCAGCTATATCTGCGGGGAGACCGTGACCTATGGTGAGGTATTGGCCACCGTGGTGGGCGTCGTCGCCCTGATGGCATTCGTGGCAGTGAGTGGATTCATAGCAGGAGGGGAGGTAGCATGATGGAGAACAAGATGACTACAGAGCAGTTTCTTGCCGATTTGGCTGCCAATACCGACAAACTGAATAAGGCTCGTATTGATTACGCTCAGAAATTATCCGAACTTCGTGATAAATATGACGAAGAAATAGCCTCAATACAGGCACGGGAACAGCAGGCTTTAGATGAGTTCCATGATGCCAGAGAAAAATTTGAAAGCTCAGAGGAGAAATACAAAGATGATTGTCAGCGACAGAGAAGAGAGCGCAACGAGGAATGGCATAAGTACAACGAGGAAAGGGCGAAAGCCAAAAACGACTGGGCTACCAAGAACCAGGATATCCAGAGCGAGCGCCATCGGATATTCGAGAAATACCGAGATTCGGGTGGTGTACTTACGGGAGCAGAAGAAGGACTCCTGCACCCAGGCTGGACTAAAGACAAGAAAGGAGGAGTAAGCGATGAATGATGAATTGAGAGAACTCATATTAAACGAGAATGTTCCGATAGATCTCGTTGTGGAGTTTGGTAACAAATTAAAAGCTTTAACAGCTAAGGCTGAAAAATTGAATTCTGCAATAAGAGAAGCACGCTCCTTTAGCGTAAAGCTTAGTTGTGTGGAGCAAATGTCTCAGGTTCTAGAAGATAGAGCAAAAACTGCAGAAGACTTCAGAAATAAAGCCCAAAAGTATGTAAAGAAGGGAGGAACAGGCGATGAAGAAAAATAAGAAACAGCGCAAGCTTATCTCTAAGCTGACAACCCTAGCCATCAAGAAGTGCGAGTTTTTCGCATCTGAAGGCAGACAGATGAATGCCCATAAGGTGGAACTCAAATTTCTGAGAGGCAACAACGTTGTAGCATCAGTCGCTTTCATCGATGATGAGCCACACAAGCGGACGATAATCCGATGGTATGATCATCGCTACTATGTTCTCCGGTATGGAACTAAAGAGGCTAAGCCATACAACATGACTCTAGCCATGTGGAAAACCATCAACAACGATTAGGTATGAAAAAGAATAAGAAGAAAGTCAAGAGAGACGTTATCTTGCTATATTTCAGACGCCGTCGCGTTCGCGATGCGCTCATGAAACGCTACTGGGAGCTTGAGACAAAACGCAAGGAACTGTATAAGCTAGTTGAGTACGCCAAGATCCAGGCACGCTATTGCGTCAATTGGGACTGCCACAGCATAGTCAGAAGATACCTCCTAGAACTGGAGCGGGAGGAGATTCGCGTCTGCAGGCTTCAAGTCAAATACGACCTTTGGGCTTCCAGACTCGGTTACTGGATAGACCTCTATGAGACGGCATTATACCGACAGCACCCAGATGACGGAATTTAAGTTTAACCCTTTAAAAAATGAATATTATGCCAAGAAATAAAGATAATTTCAACAGCGAGCAGTTTGAGAAGGACCTTCTCGACGCTTACTTCCACTTCCGCAGCTGCCTCCCTGTGAAGGATGAAGCCACCGGTATTGATTACAAGAAGAGCTTCAAGACCACCCAGGATATCGCCACGGAACTTGATGACATGGGCGGTGTCAGTATAGAAACCATCAACCAGTATATGCAGGAGCATGGCTACTATGTAGCCACGCAGCCAGACGGAACCGTGGCATGGGCTATCTGGGAGAGAGTTGTCAGGCCTGACAAACTGGTTTAAGTTAAAAACTCATATATTTTATTGTACTACCATGTGTTATGAATAATTTTTCGTACCTTTGCAGCACGAAAAATTTTACAAAGTTTTGAAAAGCTTTGATACGGCTGACCGCCCGTGAGGGTAGTCAGCCGTATTTTTATTTTTATCCTCTCCATATTATCTTTGCATCAAAAAAGATAATATATGACCATCACATCACTTCCGTCGGGCAGTTGCTTCCTTGAGAACATCCCCGACATCGATATTCTCACGGCCAAGACCCGCCTGCTCGTCACCATCAAGATAGGTGATGATATCATCTACGATGAATATCTCTATCCTGCCGATGGAGAGGTCAGAGTGATCGACCTTGCCGACATCTTCCGTCCTTATGCACGCCGGAGGCTGGCAGTCACAGCCACCATCACCATCGCCGAGCAGCAGGTTCCGGACTCCGGAGACACCGACTCGGCAACAGTCACCGACACGCAGACTGCCACCCTGAAGGTCTACTATTCTACCGTAGACATCGTGGGCGTGGACTGCTCTACATTCCTCACCACCCACTTCCTCACCCTGCTCGATGGACACAAAACCACCTACATGGGGCGACTTGAATATCTCCACTACATGGGCAAGGAGACAGCAGAAGTCACCGCACACTATGCGGACAAAACCACAAAAATGTTTACCGCACCAGCCGTCGGCGGCAACGACATCTACACCACCATCGACGTTTCTCCGTCTCGTTTCGAGACCGAGGACACCGACCTTCTCTACTACGTGGTAGAGGCAGGCTCACGCTCCATGACCTTCATCATAGACAGCGAGGAGCGTGATGTGGCGCCGACTCTGCTCTTCACCAACAGCTTCGGCTGCCAGGAACTCATCTACTGCACAGGCAAGCACGAGGTAGACCCGCAGTACACCCGCGATGCAGCCTACATGGGCGGCATCAGGGTAAACTACCGCATCACAGAGCAGCGCACCTTCAACGCCGATACGGGCTATCTGGGCACAGACATGGCCAACTGGGCAGATGATCTCTTCCGCTCAGACGAGGTCTATCTGGTCAACTTCATCGGCGGCGTTGCCAAGGTGGGCAAGCGTGTCACCCTCTCAGACTCCAAGTCCAAGCGCGACAACCTGCGCGACAGCGTGCCACGCTTCACCTTCAGCTACACCTACGCACAGCGCCAGCACAATGTGCTGGACCTGCAGCGTGCCGGCCGTATCTTTGACAATACATTCGATAATACCTTCAACTGATGAGACGAACGGCTTACCACCTCACAGAGGTGCTGCGCCTCCTGGCTAAGGCAGAGCGAGACCGCTCTACCATTAACCTGAAGGCGTGGACTTCAGACGGCAAGACCGTCGATTATACAGGATGGCTGGTCAGGGGCAGCAGTTGGCGAGGTGGCTTCCACCGCCTCATAAACCCGGCAAATGCCGAGGTTCGCACCGTTCCGGACATCTACATTCACCAGTTCCTGGGCTTACCAGTATATTTATGACATGAAACAGAAAAAATATCAGCTTCAGCAAGTAGGAACCAGCGGTTCCTGCAGTCGCTACGCTCTCGTGGCAGAGGGCGTGAGCAGGGTAACAGACTCCACCACCATCGAGCAGCAGTATGGAAAGGATACCAGTTTTCTGGGTTCCGGAGAGGTGGGCGATGCCACCACGGGCATCCTGGAGACTTCAGACGGCAAGCTCTTCGAGTATGTGAACTATGGCGATGACAACGACATGCCGTACACCCTGCAGCAGTTGCTGCGCCGCAACATGGTGGCGCAGCGAGCCATGGCTTTCAACGTTCAATGCTGCTACGGCCAAGGCGTGCGCTTCATGGACCGGGAGACCAAGCAGGACACTACCGACAGCGAGATACGCGACTTCTGCCTGAAGAACTCCATCCACGAGGTCTTCATGCAGCAGGCAACCGACATGAAGTTCTTCTTCTGGTCGGTAGAGGTCATCATCTTGAGCCGTGACCACTCCAAGATAGTAAACATCCGCCACAAGGACGTTTCCTACTGCCGCCTGGAGGTACCCAATGAGAAGGGGCGCATAGAGCATGTATTCTTCGGCGACTTCCGCAACGTCATGTCGCCTGTCCACACCGAAGTCATCCCGCTGCTCGACCTCTATGACCCGCTGGGCGACCTCATGGCGCGCATGGGCAAGGCTCCGGATCCGTATACCGGCATCAGGGGCAAGGCACCTGAGATGGGCAAGGACTGCAAGTTTGCCATCATTTCACGCATCCCGACACCCGGCCTGCAGTACTATCCGATACCATACTATGCCAGCATCTTCGACGATGCCTGGTACGACATCTACCGTCTCATCGGTATCGGCAAGCGCTACATGATCAAGAACACATCTGCTCCGCGCATCCAGATAGAGGTGCACCGCGACTACTGGGAAGAGCTGTGCAACAACGAGGATATCATCGACCCGGATAAGCGCAAGGAGCGCATCCTGCAGGAGAAGGACAACATCATCAACTTCGTCTGCGGACCGGAAAATGCCGGCAAGGCACTCATCACGGGCTACTACTTCGACCCTAACGGCAAGGAGCAGCGCATGGTGCGCATCATCAACCTCTCCGAGGGCAGCAAGAAGGAGGGTGGCGACTGGGCAGACGACATGAGCGAGGCATCCAACGCTCTCTGCTTCTCGCTGGGCGTGCATCCAAACCTCATCGGAGCCACACCAGGAAAGAGTCAGATGAACAATTCAGGATCCGACAAGCGAGAGCTCTTCATCCTCAAGCAGTCGCTCGAGAAGGCCTGCCACGACATCATGTGCAAGCCTTACCACGTCATCTCCCACTACAATGGCTATGCCGACCGAGGAGTGACCGTAGACGTGCCGATGATAGAACTCACGACACTAGACAAAAATAAGGACCAACAGACATCAATAGTTTCAAACAATGGCTAAAATGAAAATTCAGATCAGCAAGGATGACTTCGAGCAGAGCATCCTTGCAGCCACCAGTTCGCACTCTGAGGTGTTCGAGTCGGTGGAACCGCATTTCAAGGAGTCCTATCTGCGGCTCTGCCAGCAGATACTGGGCGAGGTAGGAGAGGCGGCACTGGAGACCAGCGACGACCTGCGTGAAGCAGTCATCAAGGCGGTGTGCCTCGATGCCTTCCTCGGCGTAGTCAGACACCTCGACCTCGTGCTTACGCCTACAGGCTTTGGCGTTGTGGCCAACAACGAGGTCACTCCAGCCAGTTCTTCCAGAGTAGAGGCGCTCATCGAGCAATGCCGTGTAGCCCTTCTTGTGGCTCAGGACAGAGTCATGTCTCATCTCACCGTTGTGTCAGGATGGGGGAGCACCCTACAGGCACAGCAGGGCATCCAGACGGTTCTTTGGAGCATGGAGGGCTATTGCTATCTCACGAGACAGACCAGCATGACCTCCAAGGACTGGATATCCAAGCTGGCAGCCATGCAGGAGGCAGACGCCACCCTGCGCAAGCTGGTGTCCGATGAGCAGATGGATGACATCATGTGCCTGGTCAGAGGCGTGAGGGAGGGCAATGAGTTTGAGGGCAGCGTGAGGCTCATGCTGAGCCGTTGCCTGATCATGTTGGCCAACGACATGCTGTCGGCATTCTCCAACGAGCGTGCGAGACTGCTCAGATACTTCGATGCACATCTCGATAAATTCCCATTATATGCGAATTCATCGGCATATAAGGCTAATCATTTCAAAGAGTTCAAAAATGAAAAATCAAAACCTGCCTTCGTTTTCAATTCATAAAGATGGTACACAAGAGTTCAATTTCAAGGCACCGTCATCGTGGGCGGAACTTTCAGAAGATCAGTTGCGCTATGTCCTCTACATCTTATCTTCGTATAGGGACAAGACTGTCGTCAAATGCCACCTCCTGGTTAGATTCTGTGGTCTTGAAGTACATAAGCACACCCGTACAGGGTGGAAATGCAGCGTGCTCTGTTCCGTTTCCGGTGAAAGGCCAAAGAGAAAAGTCCTATACATTAGCAGCACCGAGATTCTCTCCCTGCTCAAAAACTTCGATTTCATCGACTCCTTTACCGGTTTTCGGCCTCTACAGGTCGCAAGTGACGTTCAGCTGACGGCAGTAAACAGCCTGCTTCACGAAATCAGCTTCTACGATTACCTCAATATCGAGAAGAACTACCAGCTGTTCATGCTCAAGCAGGAGGACAGATTCCTGCTGAAGATGGCGCAGCTCATGTACAGAACCGCAGATGGTTCTGCCGATGAAACCGCCAGTTTTGAACCTTACGAGCTCCTGGGAGTCTTCATGTGGTTCTCGAGCGTCAAGGAGTATTTCGCCGCCAACTTCCCTCACTTCTTCAGACCAGCCAAAGAGGGTGGCGAGCTGCGCCGTGAGGATATTCTGCCAGCCATGCAGGCGCAGATCAGGGCACTCACCGATGGTGATGTGACCAAACTGCAGGCTGTCTATAATACCGACTGCTGGGCTGCCCTCACAGAGCTTGATAATAAGGCACGTGAGGCAGAGGAGTTCAAGAAGCGCAACAGGCAAAATAGTTAAATATACAGCACATGACAGAGAAAATCTTCGATTCCATCGCATATTTCAAGCAGCTGGCTGCCGAGTGCAGAACCTGCAGGGATTATGATTTCGTCGCAACGGAGTGTTCCGGACCTGATTCAATCCAAGGAGTCATGCAGCAGTTCCGCAAGGCATCCAACTTCATCATGGTCTCAGATACCGTTGACAGCAACACCCATTCCATCGGAGAGGGCTTCTTCGACCGCAACGTCTATACCGTCTGGATCCTGGCAGGGTACCGATACGATGACATGGCAGACCGAGAGGCGAAAATGAATATCTGCAGATATATCTTCCGCCAGTTCCTCAGTCGCATGCTATACGACAAGAGCCGGGAGGCATACGACGGACAGATGGAGTTCCTGGACCTCACGCAGGTCTATTCGAGCGAACTGGGCAGATGGTCCATGAATGGCGTCACAGGCCTCTACTTCATGGTCACATCAGACGAACCTATCGATATACAGTATGATGAGAGCCTATGGCAGACGCAGCAGTAGACGACCTCCTCAGATATGAGCGAGGCTGGACTAACGCCATGGGCGACTATTGGAGAGAGCGCATGGAGCGGTTGCGTACCATCGATACCGGCCGCCTCTACGCTTCCATCAAGGCGCACCTGGAGCAGGGGTCTGTGACAACAATTGAGCACAACTTCCTGCAGTACGGTATCTATGTAGCTGCAGGTGTAGGTCCAGCACATGAGTGGTACAAGTGGACCGAGGCACAGGGTGGCGAGAAAGTCCACCGCATCAACAACGGCGACCTCAACTTCCTGGGCGATGAATACCGTCGTGACAACAATCTCGATAAACCGAAGAAGGTGGGTCCTGCCTGGGGCGGCCGCGTCGCAGGTGGCGAACCTAAAGGCAGACGTGACTGGTTCTCGCAGAAGTACTACTCATCTGTCATGAAGCTCAACGAGCATGAGGCGACCTTCTACGGCGACCGGTACAATGGTCTGATGGCATCTGCCCTCACAGAGATCTTCAAGGGCATCGGTGCAGCACGCTACCTCTAGGGAGCGTATTTTTACCGATTCCATCGGCATATTATCTTTGCAAACAAAAAATAAAAAATGGCAGATAAACTAGACAAGAGTGCACTTCAGACCCTTTTTGAGGGCATCAGAGACGAGCGACGCCTGCAGGCCAACACGGCTAACCGCATCGGCAACGCCTTCCTCTCGCTTCTGCATTTCTGTGCCGACGAGACCTCCGATGCCTTCCTCAGCCGCAAGCATGACGATGCAGCCGAGGGCATGATTACCTTCCTGCGTGGACTCATCTCCGAGCAGATGGCGCAGCTCAAGGCGGGTGCACAGTTCGGTGACTTCGTCTCCGGGCTGTACAACGGCAAGGGCGCGCAGGTCGATGCCAATGGCAATGCAGAGGTTGAGAGCATCACCGTCCGCACATACATGCGGGTCATGGAACTGATTGTCAACCGCCTGTCAGCGCAGGAGGGTGACACTTTCTTCACCGAAAGCGACACCATCGAGAGCGTTGACAGTCTGGGCGATGATTGCTATGGCTTACACCTCCGCTCCAAGTATAGTGGATACTTCACGGCTCAGCATGTGGGCAACGTCATCAAGGGAGTTGTCAACAACATCGCTTCGGCAGCCAATTCTGGCACTTCGGCTGATTACTACACCTCATGGATGAGAGTCAACAGCGTCAACGCGGTTAAGAATTACATCGAGGTAACCCTCTATCCTGATGCCGAAGTTCCGGCAGGCAAGAACTTCCCTCCATGCGAGCTCATGAATATCGCCCGGTATGGCAACCAGACCGATGAGTCGCTGCAGAGCTGCTTCTATATCTCCAGTTCCGAGGGGCGCATCGTCAAGCTGACGGGCGTCACGAAGCCGATACTGGATGATTACAACTACGGCATGGTCTTCGGCGACATGCCTGAGTTCGTCAAGTCGCTCGACCTTCCTATCGTCAAGGACAGGGATTATCTCTATGCAGCCGGCATCATCACCCAGGATATCATACAGATTGACTATCAAGGCAAACCGGTTGTCGATTATGTTGACCGAGGACCATGGTCAGAGGCGGCAGACTATTTCTGCTCAGCTCTCAATCCGGAAACCGGTAAATACGAGACCTCCGACGTCTGGTATACAGGGTGCAAGTGGCGATGCCAGAAGACCGGTACCCATACCGCACCAAGGTGGAACAATACCGATTGGGCGATGATAGAGGGCAATCCAGCATTCACCATCGATTTCCTCGAAGACGAGACGCTCTATGATTTCGACAACTTCCGAGCTCCGCTGACAGTCGTCGCATCGCTCTACGGACAGGATATCACATCAGATATCCTCGACAGCGACGTAGCCTGGACCAGATACACAGAGAACAGGGCTGGTAAGCAGAGAGTCACAAGTGACAACATCTGGTCACTCGAAGTCGGATCCAAGGCAGGAAAGGCTATCGTACTGACCCAGTCTGACCTCTCCATCGACAGCGAGGGAGTTCCGGCTAAGATTAGATTCACGGCAACAGTTACACTTCGTGATGGTCTGGGCGATGAGGTTGCCCAAGATTCCATTACACTGGAATGTGTTTAATAACATATAAGATGAAATACAAAAGATTAGACTTCAAATACACGCCTCTGCAGGTGAACACATCCAAGACAATATCAGGCAGCGTTCCGCTCGAGCAGACTTATGACGCCAACCAGAATGAGTATGCTCCTAATTACGAGTTGACACCATGCGCCTTGCAACCGGTCGTTGGTATAATCGACAGAGATAACATACTCGAGAGTGGTCGTGTCAATAGTGAACTGACAGATATCGCCTGGTACAGAGTCGAGAATGGTGTGGAGGGTAATGCGCTGGCTTCGACACCCAGGAAGCATGTCATCACCTCGACCGGCAATGATGCCGGAAAACTGCTCTGGTATGTCAACGCAGCGCCGCAGAAACCGATTCTGCTCAGATTCAAGGCGAAGTACCTGGACAGCCGGACAAATAAGGTTCACAGAATTATGATGGACTATTCCATCAGCTGCAAGAATGCGACCCTCTACAAGCCGACGCTGCTGCTTTCGAGTGGTGACCGATACTATAATCCGCTTCGTGATACAGACAAGCAGGTCATCAATGCATCTCTGCGCCTCGGATCAGAGGAGTGCGCTAAGGAGAAGAGGCTGTTCATCTGGGAGATTCTCCGTGATAGAGGTCAGTTCTCTGCCATTACAGCAGATGACCTCGAAATCAAAGTTTCTTCAGATGGTGCATCGGTTACTCTAGACCGCTCGCTCATGGGCAAGCGCATCTGCATCAGATGCAGGGCTAAATTCTCGGCTGATGGCAATCCGGCAAGCGTAGATCTGAGTGATGCTACACCTAACAGAATAGTCAATATCGTCCGCAGGATACCATTCTACGATTACGATATCCTCGACACGGTCGACGAAGTCCTGCCCGACACGAAGGTAGTAAACCCAGCGGCAACCATCTCTGACAATGTCGGAGAAATTGCGAACCCGACAAGAGAACTGCAGGTCCTCTGGTGGATGGCACCGAATAACTCGATACACTTTGAGAACGCTGTCCTTGTCGGACATGGCATGTCTCCGAGAGTACCTACAAATCTGCTGGATCCGAACAGGGGAGCTATCCTTGCTTTGGAAGTTAAAGACCTCGATCCTTTAGCTCTGGCTATGGATGCCGACGGCAAGGTCTTCGTGGACGCAGATGGCAATCCGTTCATTTTTCACTAATCATCATTTATAATATAATATATGGAAAGATACATCAAGGCAAATCGCAAGGTCGTGGAGTTACTTCAGCTGACAGAGGACAGAACTGAGCTGCAGGATGGCAATTTCATTCTCTGGTGTCAGGATATTCTACAGCTTGGGGAACCTATCGAGTTCGAGGAGACGCTGTCCAGAATAGGCGCTATCGCTATGGATGGCAAGACCGCCTGCATGGAGCAGGAAGGCAAAGTGTGCAACAAGCTGCCTGTAGCTACAGACAGCAGATTCATCATGAGAGAGCAGAGAGAGGAGGCAGAAAATGAGTAGCGCAAGTAAGTCGACAACCATCAACTTCATACCAAAGATGGGTACATTTACTCCGTCAATCCAGTCGCCTGACGGAGATATCTACCAGGAGTACCAGAGAAATGGGGACGTCGTGACTGTCTATCCGGATTTCTCGCAGACGCAGCCGAAGCTGTACTTCGTTGTCATCTCATCGAGAACAGCAGAAGGCATCAGTACGCCAACCTCCATGAAGTACTTCTTCAATGATACGGAGATTCCTTTCAATTCTGCAGGCAAGTCTACAGGACTGTTTGACGGTCTCTTTGAAGTTATCAGACCAAGTGCTTCGCAATTATATTGGGGACTGAAAATCTGCAACAACCTGGTTAAGGTTTCCAATTATAGCGGCATTACAATCAGGATGGTCGGTACCATCACAGAGCGTTCTGGGCAGCAGGAGGCTACAGATGATATTCAGGCTAGCTACGATATTTCCGTTGGCCCTTACACAGGAGTCGCCTATCGTGTGACAATAAAGGCTCCGGCTAATGATACGCACAACTTCGTTCTGGGTAGCAAGGATGACAGCTGCCAGCTCGAAGCCAAAGTCACGCAGGGCAACGAGACTCTGACAGCAGGACTATATTACAAGTGGTATAAAGCAGTCAATAGCATCACAGGTTGGGAGCAGATTGCAGGAGCCAGTGCCAAGATCCTCACCGTCAAGGCATCAGATGTTGATTGCACGAGGGAGTTCATGGTGGAAGTGTACAACGACAAGGCCATGGGCAAGGATAATATGCTGGGTTTCGACTTCCAGACTGTCATCGATGCGTCAGATCCATACGATATTGAGCCCAACCCGACACCGGCTGATGAGTCTATCAGCGAGGACGAGTCAGGCAATGGTACTGTGACCTATACTCCGAGACTGATTGTCAGGGGAAAGTCTGAGGCTATCGGAAGTAAGTTCTATTTCACGCTGAAGTCAGGTTCTGGTGTTGTCCTCAATACTGAGGCAGCACGCAAGCCTACTGTCCAGCTGAGTTCATTTGCTGTGACCAGGGCAGACTGCGAGCATGCCGGTTACAGCAGCGTGTCATTAACGATTCAATCAGTCAAGTAGTCTATGACAGTAATAACAAGAACTATTAATTTTATCCGGAAGGCTGTCAAGGGTGAGAAGGGCAGCGTCCTTCGAGGTCCGCAGCTATGGAATACCTGCAGCAATGGATACACATTCGAAGCGGGTGGAGAAGGTGAAGAGTGGAAGGATGTTGTCTTATATAATGGCAATAGCTATTCCTGCATCAAAACGCACGTCAAGACTGCAGATAATTATCCGGGATCTGCAGCAGATCTGAACAACCATTATTGGCGACTGGGTCAGTCTATCGAACTCATCATAGCCCACATCATCCTCGCCCAGTACCAGATGGTAGAGAACCTGGGTGTCCGAACCATCGAGATGAAAGATAAGGACGGCAATGTAGTCTTCAGAGCTAAGGACGGCGATCTCGTTTGCAAGGGAGGAATATTCCAGAATGTCAGCGTCTCTGGAGATGTCTCTGTCGGAAGACTGAGATACAACGTGAATACTGTAACTGATGGTACTAGTGTCATAAATGGCTCTTTCATCCGGGGTGGCGGAACCTATGTCCTACCACACCTGAAAGATGAAGAATTCATGCACATCGTTGTCTTCAATCCTATCATAACTCGCAGTTCACCGCCAGCGGAACTTAAAGGCGAGGAGAAAATGGACGTATTCATGGAGGCAGGCAGCAGTTTCTCAACGAGAAGAGAGACTACCATAGGAGTTGAAGGGTGGTGTGAGCTAATCGGCACGAACCATCTTGGTCATACAATATGGGTATATAATAATGTAGAAAATAATCAAAATTAGAATAGCTGGAAATGGAAGGTAAAAAATTCAATTCCGTGACGAAAGTCACAACCGTCAACAGCAACCAGAGAGTGTTGTTGACAGACCAGAATGGCAATGTCACTAGCATCGGCATGGATGCGCTCAAGGCTGACCTTGCTGTTGGTCAGCATGCCTGGTGCGGAAGAGTGTGGGACACCGCAAACGCAACGCCTAAGGCTGCATCATACATTGGCTCTCTTGAATTGCTGAAGGAGTTGCCGTACATCCTCGGGCTTGGCGCATACCTGGTCAAGAATGACCACAGTCGTCGGAAGCTCGACAGCAAGGATCACTACAAGTATGCTACAGGGGAACCAGCGAAGCTGGATGGCTCTGAAGGTCACTATCAGTGGGGATGGGGACGTAAATTCTACGTTGTCCTCAAGGATATTGGCGGATTGCACTATGAGCAGATTGGCATCAAGCCAATTCCTGGTGAGTTTAACTACGAGATTCCTATCGGCAGTCTCTCTGCTGCAGGATTCGCCGCTATAGAGCGAAGCACAGGCAGACTTGTGAGCTATATCAATAATGGAGCTGACTATCGTGGTGGAGACAACGATTCGTCTTATGATGGCACAAATAAAACGCTTCTGGGTAGACCAGCAACTAATCTGACTACTGAGCAGTTCAGAGCTGCAGCACGCAAGAATGGCAAGGGCTGGCTCTGCACAACCATGCGACATACATCCATTGTAGCAATTCTTTTCGGCGTCATCTTCGGTACACATTACGATCAGGATGCCGTCAATGCCAACAAGGATGCCAATGGTCTCTACCAGGGAGGTCTAGGTGCAGGCTTGACGCAGATGCCAGACTGGGGTGGCTACAACGGCTATAGACCTGTCGCACCTATGAGTGCAGGCATTGAACTTGGTGATTCATGTGGAGAAGCGACCTATGCTGTTAAGAATGATGCAGGGACAACGGTCTATAATGCCAAGATTCCATGTTTCTTCGGCTTAAAGAACGGCTTCGGCAATCTCTGGCGAATGCCGGATGATGAGTTCTGTCAGGTCAACAGTGACAAGACCATGACACACCTCGTGGCTCCGTCAATATACGGTTCATGGACCATCGGCAACCCTTCCGGCATGAGGGCGTTGAGCAAGTCACCAGGTGGTGGTGAAGGATATATCAAGACCTTGTCGATGGAACATCTCGAGAACTTCTGTACGCAGATTGGTGCTACAGAGTCAACCTATTCGACTTGCTATTTCTGGAATACGTCAGGAGCAACTTCCGGTTTTCGCTTGTGTTTGCGCGGTGGCAACGCTAACAATGGTGGTCAATGCGGTCTGTCGGCGCTCAATGTGGTCAATGCTGTCTCGGATTACGATGTGAGCTTCGGTGCGGCCCTCTGCGAAGCAGCATCCGAGTGGTCAATTGAACCAGTGTATTACGAGGCGGCCTAGAGTGGACAGAGGTGTGCTGATGTGAGCTGGAGTGTGCAGGATTGGCCAAGGTTTCCCAGCGGAACCAAGGGCAATCCTGAGCACCCTGCGAGCGTAGCGAGCAAACCTTACCGCCCTTGGGCGGTCGATTTTTTTGAAATTTCGCTCTTTGACATTCTTTCATTCCGATTTTTTTCAGTACCTTTGCAGGCGGTTATCAAACCAGGCTGTGATTCCTGCGCCGGTTTTCGCTTGTGTTTGCGCGGTGGCAACGCTAACAATGGTGGTCAATGCGGTCTGTCGACGCTCAATGTGAACAATGCTGTCTCGGATTACAATGTGAACTACGGTGCGGCCCTCAACTTAACAAGATACTGCAGGTTAGTTTGCTTAGCTGCAGTGATTTCGGGAGTCAGGCCTTGCCTCATGGCAAAACATACACATTAGCAGAATAGCTAGTAGATGATGACAATGGGTCATCCGGTCGAAAGTTAGGACATCATAAAAGCAGACAACAGACACAGACACCGACATTTATCAGACACCGACCTTTTTTATATAAATAAAATTTTAAAGCAAGTGAAGAGGTTAGGTAACATTTCACAGGCGGTTGAGACTTTGCAAAATTTTCGTGAAGCATTTTTTGATTTTTCCCGGCACAAGAAGTCCCGTCTCTCAGTTCAAGCGTTTGAGGCAGAGTTTGAGGCAAATCTTCAAGCCCTGCTAAGTGCATATGTTCATCAGACATGGCATACATCAGACTATGAGGCCAAGCCAGTTGAAAAACCCAAGCATCGCATAGTCAATAAGTTGCCTGTTGGCGATCATGTCATTCAGCATGCAGCCATGCACACCAGTGAAGATAAGTTGAGAGCCAAGATTCCTTTCAACAGTCCGGCTGGTACCAAGGGGCGAGGCACGCATTTCTTCTACAAGATTATCAAGAAGGACATCTTTACCTCGCTACAGCAAGACACATTCTATTGCTTGCCCATGGATATACACCATTATTTCCAGAATGTTGAGCACAATTTGCTCAAGAGAGAGTATAGGTTGTATATCAAGGACCGCAAGCTGCTTGCTTTCGTTGACGAGGTCGTTGACAGCTATGCCAACGGCATAGTGCTGGGTGTCAAGCTCACACAACTTTTGGGACAACTATTTCTGGCGAGGTTTGACTATCTCGCCATGCGGTGTTTTGATATACTCCAAGATCCTGAAAAACATGGCTACTGGCAGGCTCGCTACGTCACGGACATGCTCCTCACATGCCGCTCGGAGCAGCAGGCAAGAGTATTAAATGTGGGGGGGGGTAAAATCCCTCAATGAGCGCTTCGACCGTTTTTGCCGCGAAGGACTCAAACATTATTATAGATTCATGGACAATATCTTCATTATGCATGAAGATAAGGTCTTCTTACGCCTCATGGCGGAGCTTGCAGTCATGCACTTGGCAAGAGACTGGAAGCTGAGCATCAATAAAAGTTGGAATATTCATCGTACATGTGACGGCATAGACTTCTGTGGACAGAAGATCTTTGCCGACCATGCCCTTTTGCGCAAGCGCACCAAGCAGGCACTCTGTGCTCAGGTGGCAAGATTGCGCAAACGTGGACTTAGCGATGAGCAGATCCGGCGCAAGGCAGCCTCCAGGCTTGGCCTTGCCAAACACGCAGACACAAAAAACTTATTAAATAAAATCGGTATGAAAAAGTATGGTCAGATTGTGAAGGCCCGCAAGGGAGAGGTTCCCTTCGAGGGCATGAGCATGGCACAGAAGAAGCATCCAGGCGATATCCTGTGCCACAACATTGAGGACTATAACAAGTTCCTCATCCTCATAGAGGATTACAAGATAGATAAGTCGAGAGTCGACTTCAAGATGGAGCAGGTCGAGGAGGTTGACGACCAGGGCGCCAAGCACATAGTCACCAAGAAGGTGCCTAAGGACCGCCTCGCGATTCGCTTCCGTTTCATCGATCATGTCCGGAAAACAGGACAATTCGATGAGCATGGAGATGAGATTGAGGAGCCGGTGTGGCAACCAGAGTCGTGGTGGCTCTTTACTGGCTCAGATATTTTGGTTGATCAGGCACGCAAGGAGTGGGAACTGCTGGGCAAAGGCTTCTACACCGTTGCCGCCGAACTCACCAATAAATTTGGCAAGAAATTTTATAAGTTTATCTAAATGCACAAGAAATTTTATCTTTGCCGCATGTCATACGTTAGATATGACAGCAAGCATTTTCTCCTGTACTTGAGTGAACAGAGAGTTGAAAACTATCACCCAGACACCACCATGTCGGAGACTGATGGCGATAGTCAAGCAGTAACAGCTTATAGCTACGAGGGCACAGAGATTGACGGCTCCACTAAGATTGAGGCTGAGTCGGCAAGCTATCGCGAGTTCGTAAATGGTCTGGTTCGTACTAAGTACAGTCAGGGCGATGTCGAAGCCATCCTGTGCAACCATGGAGATGGAAACCAGGAGCACGAGACAGAGTACCAGGTATTCCAGGAGTGGCGAGAGCAGGCTAAGCAGATGGCCAGAGAATTACTCGACAGGGATATCTCATAGTTATCAGATACGGCAGGAGGGTGACAGTCCTTTCTGCCGTATTTTTATATTCCTTATATTATATGTACCTTTGTGCCAGTTTTAAAAAAGGTACAGATATGCAGAGAAATACCAAGGATTGGATACACTACAGCTCTGCCAGTATAGTTCTGCTTGCCGGCATCGTGCTCGTGTTCATCAGTTTTTTTATGTCCCACGACGTAACTTCCAACGTCTTGTGGTTCTTTGGGCAGACTCTAGTTTATGCGGCAACCGTCTTTGGTTTCACACTGAATTTTGACACCCGAGTTAAAGACATTATTCAAAAATATACAAACAATAAAAATGGCACGCAAGATTAAGAAAATTTTCGTACATTGTACAGCAAGCCGACAGTCATGGTCTGTCGATGCCTTGCTCAAGGAGTTTAGAAACAAAGGCTGGCATTATCCAGGCTACCACTGGGTCGTAACCGCTGATGGCAAGTACACGCAGCTCATGACAGAAGACCTGCCGTCCAACGGAGTTAAAGGTCAAAATAACGATTCCGTCAACGTGGCATACATGGGTGGAATATCCCGCACTGGCAAGGCTATCGACAACCGAACAGAAGAGCAGAAGGCTGGACTTCGCCAACTCTTGAAGGAGTTGCGCCAGCGCTACCCTGATGCCAAGATTATGGGACATCGTGACATCTCGAATGACAAGAACCACAATGGAGTGGTCGATCCATGGGAGCGCATCAAGGAGTGTCCTTGCTTCGACGCAATTCCGGAATATGCCGACATTTAACATCAAGGATTATGCAGAAACATCTCAAGTCAATCATCATGGCCATATCGGTGATATTGGTCATCATCGCCTGTTTCTGGGTTTTTGACCATCGACAGCAGCGAGCGGAGCAGGAACTGAGAGAACAGCTCAATGGGCTGAAACTTCAGTATGCTCCAGCCGAGCGAGACACCATCCGAGACTCGCTCACGGTCATCACGCAGCAGGTGCTGCAGATGCCGGCTGAGGAGTACAAAATTCAGGCCTACGACCGCCAACTGCTCCATGACCTGGACATTCGTCTTGGCCAGGTCTTGACAGACCAGCGCACGAGTCTGAGTACTGCTGATACGGTCAAGACTGACCGCAGCGACTCGGTCTATACCTACAGCGACCGATGGCTCAGTTTCCGTCTCAATACGGCGGACTCCATCTTGACATACAAGGCGAGAGACAGCCTCCAGACCATCGTCTACAGGCAGTACAAGCACAGATTCCTCTGGTGGCGGTGGGGCACCAAGGGCTATGATGTCAAGGTCATCAACTTCAATCCCCATTCCAACATATTATATAACAGCTATATACAAGTCACCCGATAATGGCAAGACAAGAGGTATATACAACAGTCATCAAGCTCAACTCTGAGGAGGCGAAGAACCGACTCAAAGAGTTAGAGGACAGAGTCGCTCGTCTGAAGAAGGCAAAACAGGATGCCTTCTCGGCGGGCGATTCCCGTTTAGGGGCTTCCCTCGCCAAGGATTTGAAGGCCGCAGAGCGAGAGATGAAGCAATTCAAGAACTCGACAATGAGCGTCAAGGAGACACTCGACAACCTGTCTAGTGCAAGCCTCGGACAGCTGGAGAAGGCTGCTAGACATCTGAAGGGGCAGATGAAGGCAGCGTCAGATCCTTCAGACTTCGCCAAGCTGGATGCACAACTCTCAAAGGTCAAGGAGCAGATGCTTGCCCTGAAGGGCGCAACACGCAAGGCTGATGAGGAAGCAAGACGCATGACCGCAACGGTGTCAAACCTAAAGCATGCGTCAATCAATGACCTCAACTTCACAGCTTCCAAGCTACGTAGCCAAATGGCTGACTACGACCCGACATCTACCATGTACGCCTCTCGAGCTTCGCAGCTGAAGCTGGTAGAGGCAGAACTGGAGCGCATCCGCCAAAGTGAGCAGAAAGTGGTCACCCTCATGCAGCAATATGACAAGGAGATAGACAGCACCAATGTGGACATCAAGGAGACCAAGCGTCAGATGCAGCTGGTCAATAACACCATGTCCAACCTCAAGACCTCATCCATCCGTGACCTGGAGTACTCCATCAAGGCTATCAACCAACAGATGAAGGGCATGCAGCGTGGTACCGAGCAGTTCAAGCAGATGGAGCTGAAGGCGAAGCAGCTGAGGGCAGAACTGCAGGCGGTCAGAGCCGAAGGAGTAGCCCAGGAGTCCTGGATTAAGCGCTCTGCAGACTGGTTCAATCGTATGCAGGGTCTTGCACTCGGTGCTGTTGCTGCCATCTCCGGCATCACCTTCACAGTCAAAAAGTGTGTGGAGGAGTATGCAAAGATGGATGATGAGATGACCAACGTCCGCAAATATACCGGTCAGGCAGCCGAGGAGGTTGAGCGCATGAACGAAGACTTCAAGAAGATGGATACCCGCACACCTCGCCAGAAGCTCAACCAACTAGCCGAAGATGCCGGCAGACTCGGCATCACCTCGACTGCTGCAGTTGAGGAATTCGTCGATGGAGCCGATAAAATCAATGTTGCCCTCGGTGATGATCTCGGCGATAAAGCCGTCTCTCAAATCGGTAAACTCGCACAGATGTTCGGCGAAGACAAGACCAAAGGTCTGCGAGGTGCCATGTTGGCAACAGGTTCTGCTGTCAATGAGCTGGCTCAGAATTCCTCAGCCTCTGCCGGCTATCTCGTTGACTTCACAGCGCGTGTAGCTGGTGTCGGCAAGCAGGCAGGCTTCACCCAGGCACAGATCATGGGTCTCGCATCAGTCCTCGACCAGAACATGCAGCAGGATGAGACCGCAGCAACCGCTGTACAGAACCTCCTGGCAAAAATGTTCCAGGACTCAGCCAAGTTCGCTCAGATTGCAGGTCTAAATGTCAAGGAATTCGCAAAGACGTTAAAGGAGGACGCCAATGGCGCACTCCTCCAATTTTTGGCAGCCATGCGAGCCAAGGGAGGATTCGCAGACCTCGCACCGATGTTCGAGGAGATGAAGATGGATGGCTCTAGGGCGACTGGCGTCCTAACTGTACTTGCAGATAAGCTGGATGACATCAAGACTGCTCAGAACCTGGCAAACGAAGCCTATTCCGAAGGCACATCCGTCCTCAATGAGTTCGAGACACAGAACGAGAGTGTACAGGCTCAACTTGACAAGGCGAGCAAGAAGTTCCTGGATCTCTCCATCGAGCTGGGCCAGAAACTCTATCCTGCAGCACGATATTGCATATCTGCAGCCAGTCTCGGTGTTCGAGCACTCTCCACTCTCGTTGACTTCGTCAAGGAGTATTGGCGCATTCTGATAGTGCTGACAGCTGCAATCGTCACCTATACAGCCATGTCTAAAGCTAAGTTGATTGTTGACAAGGCGCAGATGGCATGGCTCAACATCATGATTCTGCGCGAGAAGGCGCATCTCGTCCTTGTGGGGCTCAAGACATCTGCTCTCAAGACCATGGAAATTGTTCAGATGGCGTTGACACGTGAGATAAAACTGACCGCAGCAGCGCAGATGCTGTGGAACAAGGTATTATTGGCCAACCCTATCACAGCCGTGATAGCTGTTGTTGCCGGTCTGACAGCCGCAATCGTCACACTGTCTAAAGAGACGAGCACAGCTGAGCAGGCTCAGCGTGACTACAATGATGCCGTGACCGATGCCAACAAGCAGGCAGCAGAAGAGGAGGCATCCATCATGCGCCTCGTTTCTGCCATTCAGTCCAACACAACAGCTGAGTCAGACCGCAAGGCAGCACTGGAAGAACTCAACGGCAAGCTGATGCGTGAGCATCTGGGCAACATTACTGAAGAAGCTGTTCGCACAGGTCAGGCAACAAGGCAGATTCAGTCCTACATCGACATGATGAAGAAGAAGATTGTCATCGATGGCTTGCAGAAGAAACTGGCTGCGTCTATCGCCAAGCAGGCAGAGGCAGAAGACCTGTTGGGAGAGGCTGACAATGACAATCGAGGCTACTGGAAGCGATTTTGGGACCGTATCAATCCGCTGGCAGGTGGCAAGACGCAGAAGCTAAACTTCGCATCCGAACACAAGGATATTCTCCTTCAGGATATTGAGCGTGAGAAACAGTACCAGCAGAAACTCATCGAGAAGATAAATGAGCTAGAGTCACAACATTTCGAAGTTACTGACCCAGAACCATGGCGCAACAATGGCTACAATGGCAAGGGCAATGATGGTACCATCATTAAGCAGCGGAGTACAACCGGCACTCATCAGGTGTCAGAAAAGGAGCGCAAGGCTCGTGAGAAGGCTAACAAGGCTGCGGCTGCAGAAGCTCGTAAGCGTGAGGCAGAAGCCAAACGCAAGCAGAAACAGGCTGCTGACAGCATCAAAGCTGAGACCAACGAGTTGATGGCAGACAACGCCAAAGCCTATGCAGAGGGCAAGAAAACCTATCAGCAGTTCATCGACGACCGACAGAACATCCAGATTAAGGGTTTTGCTAAGCTGAAACAGTTGTATGGTGCTGAGAGCAACGAGTACAAGCAGTTGCTTGACAACCAGATCAACGTTGTCAAGCAGCATGATGCTGCAATTCTGAAGATGAATGAGCAGACCATTGAGCGTGAACGCCTCCAAAAGGAGGCGAGCATCAAGGCTCAGTACAATGATGCCAACTCGAAAATCTATCAGAATGATACCGCTCTCAATGAAGCCCTATATAAGAATGATGTCGAAGCCATGAAAAAACGTCTTGCACTCTACAAGGACAGAGAAGGCAGCGAGGAGTGGCTGGATCTGAAGGCTGAGATGGAACAGGCTGAGCTCGACCACCAGCTGCAGATGCAGGAGGCATACCAGAACCAGCTGCGAGAACTCCGCCAGCAGTTCGGCAAGCAAGACCTGCAGTCACAGGAGGCTATGTACCTCAATGGCCTTGACAATCTCTACAAGCAGGGATTGATCAAGGAGGAGGAATATCAGCAGATGAAGTTGGAGATAACCAAACAGTTTGCTGCTCAGAGAGCGCAGATCGATGCTGATGACCATGGTGCAGGTAGCGCTCAGCTGAAGATTAATGAGAAGTCATCAGAGATGGTCAACAGTGCTAGGGCTGCTGCAGGTGAGTCTCAGTCGACCAGCAATGCAACTCTGGGTGGATACTTCTCCTCACAAGTTGAGAACTATCAAAACACCATGGAGAAACTGAAGGAGTTGTATGGCAGCGACAAGCAGAACCACGCTGCCTACATGCAGGCGAAAGGGCAGATCACCTCTGATTACCTCAATGACCTGGTTGAAAAGACAGCTGTTGTTTACAATGGTATCAATGGTATTCTATCTGCGTCATCGTCATATGCTCAGGCATGTTCTGACCTCGAGCAGGCGAAAATCTCCAAAAACTACGAGAAGCAGATTGCTGCAGCTGGCAACAATTCGAAGAAAAAGAAAAAGTTGGAGGAGAAGCGAGACAAGGAGTTGGCCGCAGCCAAGTCCAAGGCTAACAAAAAAGCCATGAAGATAGAAATTGCGCAGGCGATAGCATCTACTGCAATGTCTGCTATCAATGCCTATGCATCTGCTGCAGCTATACCAACAATAGGTTGGACATTAGCTCCAATAGCAGCAGGTATGGCCACAGCTGCTGGCATGATACAGCTTGCTGCTATCAAGAAGCAACACCAGGCAGAGGCAGCAGGTTATTACGAAGGTGGTTACACCAAAGGCAACCGCTACCGAAAAGAAGCAGGAGTCGTACATGAAGGCGAGTTCGTGGCTAATCACAATGCCGTCAACAACTCTTCCATCCGTCCGGCTCTTGACCTCATCGATAGGGCACAGCGCTCCAACACGGTTGGCTCGCTGACAGCTGCTGACATCACACGTTCTCTGGGACAAGGTAGCAGTACCGTGGTGGCTCCTGTTGTCAATGTCAACAATGATAACACCGAGGTACGCCAGTCCCTCGATGGTGTCAATGCAGCCGTCAGTCGTCTGACACAGACTCTTGACGATGGCATTGAGGTTGAAGTTCCGATATCTGGACGTAGAGGTCTGCACCGCAGACTGCAGGATTATCAGCGCATTTTAAACAATAAGTAGTGGAATATGATAACATGCATCATCAATGGCCATAAGGCCTATCCCATTTCTACATCATCCATCAAGGTGACATACGCAAATCAGTATGCCACCGATGATGGTGAGTACACCTATGACATCACCTTCCCCATGAATATCCTGGAGAACCGTGTCATTTTCAAAAATGTCTCACGCTTGGAGGTCAAGAAGAACATCGCCAAGTTCGATGACTGCAAGCTGTTCTGTAACAGCCAGCTCATCATGAGTGGTGTCGGTACCATACTATCCGTGACAGAGAAAGAGATCAAACTGCAGATAGTCGGAGGCAAGTCACGCATCAAATTCAATGACCGCATGACCAAGCACTACATCGATGAGATTCCATTCGGCACAGCTGATAAACCTGGTTATACTATTGATAAAGGTTTTTCTCAGGGATTTAAAAACCAGCTGAAGATTAAAGACATCTACAGGCTGAATGAAAATTATTCGGAGTTCCTGGGAGCGGAAGGTAGATGGTGCTTCATGCCAGTAAGAGACGAAACGAACGACCTAATCGCAAATTTTGTTGGGGTGGATAAAACAAAGCAGTTCATCGGCTACAATGCACCATTTATCATGAACCTGGCAGTTCAGCCAAGCTTGATGTATATCTTCCGCAAAGTGGTAGAATATGAGGGATACACTCTCAAGCGCAACGACTTCGACTGCAAGCCGTGGAACCAGCTATATATAGCTTCGGCCTACAAGACTCGTGAACTGCGCAGGGCGCTTCCACATTGGTCGAGCTATACTTTTATAGAGGAATTTCGAAAGCTTTTCAATGCCACAATTGTTTTTGATGATATCCAAAAAACCTGCTCTGTTATCAAAGCATCAGAGCAGACAACCGCAGATTCCGTAGAGATTGAGCCTCTGGACGAATACACTACGGACTATGATGAGGATGGTTCGTTCTCCACGTCATCTACAGCAAATCTAGAGTATAATCTGGGTGATTCTGCCAACAGAGATAACTATGAAGTTATCTCAAAAAAAGTATTTGAAAACTTTGAAACAGTACATAGCACAGAAACCTGGGGACCTGGTTATCAGTTCAAAGAGACAGCACAGTCATGGTCTGAGAAACAAAAACGACAGACCATCATAGAGCATAATGGTAGTTACTACATATATGTAGAGAATGAGGACGGCTCGAAAACATGGCAGATGGCAGGCGTTTGGTCACCATTAATCAGGGACAGTTCTTCGGATGATTATGTTGATCTGAACATATCTCCTGCAGCACAAGTTGTAGAAGACATCAATTTCAAGACATTTTTCTTAGAAGATAATTACTACGAGAAGCGATGCCTTCTTTCAATACCTAATGATAAGGAGCCGGATTCCAAGGAGTGCGATGTTGATGATGACGGATATAACTACACATCCGTGCAGGATGCGATAGATGATGAGTCAACGCTCGACAAATCCGAAGATGATCAGGAATGCATGAATATATTCTTCATTATTCCAGGAGAAGTACAAAATGACAACAAATTCAGTTGGGTTAGAGCGAAGTCAAGGTGGCCAAAATTCAAAACCGACTACCGGATTAATAAAGATTATTGTGGTAGTGTAGTAGGAGGTTTTGGTGGCAACCGCGGAGGTGGTACTTTCAAAGAACAGTATCCATACTCTCTGTCGCTTTGTGCGAAATCTACTGATGATGTTACTCTAGGCAACTTGCATGCCAATGGTCTCAGGGTAGACAATAAAAATTCTATGGAGGTCAAGTTCAAGTCAGACGACATACCGGACCCATCCAAGATATACATCATCCGCAACAAGAGATTTGTGTGCGAGAAGATAGAAATGGAAATCAAGGACGATGCCATCGAGCCAGTTTACACAGGCTATTTTTATATGCAATCATAATATATATATAATAAGGTGGGGAGCAGCTTGCCCTCCACCTTATTATATTATAAGATACCCTGATAATTCTTGATATACTCATTTGCTTTCTGTATATCCTTTGGCGTGTAGATGTCTGTGATGAGTATGGACGAGTGTCTCGCCTGGTCTCTGACCGACAAGACATCGGCATTGGCACGCAGCATATTGGTGATGCCTGTGTCTTTCAAGCTGTAGAACTTGAAGCGGGGAGAGAGCTTCAGTTCCTTCCTTAGGACCCGAGTCCAGTAGTCTCTGAACATTTTCTCATTCTTTCTTTCAGATCCAGGCATGAAGCCGTCAGAAAAGAGGTAGTCCTGCCCTGGGTGTGAGAAGATGTTGAGTTCCAGCATCAGCTTGATGACATGAGTCGGCAACGTAATCACGGCATCATTGCCATTCTTAGTGTTCTCGCCATGCAGAGTGAGTGTCTGAGTCTTGATATGAATATCACAGATTCTGAGATAGGACATCTCTCGAGGGCGGATGAAGAGGTAGTGAATGATTTCACACGCCAGCAGATAGTGCCTGTTATGCTCCATCAGATAATCTCTGATGAGCTGCATGGTGCAGTCCGGTATGACATCTCTGCTTTTCTTCTGCCTGGACTTGATACGTTCCAAACCTTCTGTTGGGTTCTTGGGTATATAGCCTCGAGCCAACAGATAAGCGGAGAAGCTCTTAGTCCAGGCAAGATAGTTGTTGCGGGTCAGGACTGTATTATTGCGGTCGATGAAAATGTAGTCCAGGAACTTGCTAACATTACCTCTGTCCCATTGGTATGAGTAGTTGAGCGTTATTCTTTTCTCTTGCTTCCATTTTTCCAGGATGCGGAGACGGCTGCTATAGTCGACATAAGTCTCCTCACGCATACTACCCTCGTTGCACATTTTGGCCAGATAAGACTTATACCTGTCGAGCACGTCATCCCATTTAGTATATTCCAGGGGCTGCAGCTCCTCAATCCAAGGATTCCATCCAGCCATAAGTTTCTCGGTGAGATTCTTAATAACCTGGTCGGCATAGGCACGTTGGTTCCGCTTGCCCTTGATATGGTCAAGCATAATTTTTTTCTTTCTCATGCGGTTGACTCCAGGATCAAACGCCAAGAAGGAGATATAACATTCTGATTTCTGATGCAAAACTGGAGGTTTCCAGCCAATGACACTGCTAAGAATTGTGTCATTCGAATTTGGAGCATAATTTTTTTTAGCCATATCTTAATTTTTTTCAGATATAGCCTATTATTTATAATTTGTATAGGAATGATACCGAAATTGTACCGACCATTTTGGCCACGACCAAGGCAAATCCCCTGTGTATAGGCACATTAGACGGCTTTTGGTCGGGATTACTGGA
>ERZ869983.5-NODE-5-length-69941-cov-9.863349_pt1 | contig 69941 bp, 64 predicted proteins | sample MGYA00521106_ERZ869983 | MGnify/ENA primary metagenome ERZ869983 (study PRJEB32232, sample SAMN07284972) | human gut metagenome | biome: human-associated habitat; material: feces | host: Homo sapiens | place: Tanzania | collected 2014-04-05 ...
GAATTTCAAAAATTAATTACAAAAGTATTTCTAAAAGATTTCGTTCAAATTAACAATTCAATATCTGTTTAATTTATATGCATTTCATGAAAGTTTGGGGTGTACATTTTGGAAAAAGCGTAATATAATGAAGTCTGAATCAAAAAGATGGATTAATCCAAAAGACGAGGGTGAGAATTAGAATGTCTGAAAAGAAAGTAGTTAGAAGACGCAAAGTAAGAAGAAAGAAAAAGCAGAAGAAAATTGATAAGAAGATCTGGATGATTATCGGTGGTATTGTTGCTGGTCTTGTTATTGTCTATCTTGCAATATCAGTCTTTTTTATGAGTCATTTCTATATTAATACGCAGATTAACGGAAAGAACTTTTCCGGTAAGAATGCGGCGGCGGTAGAGAATTATATTAAAAATCAGGTGGCAGATTATAAACTGACAATTGTAGAACAGAATAATATGACAGATGCAATCGAAGGATCGGATATTTCACTTGTATATAAGGAAAATTCAGATATAGAGGATGCGCTGAAGAAGCAGAATGCATTTTTGTGGCCACAGGCATTTTTCTCAAAAAGTTCAGCTGAAGTCACAATTGAGGTCGGATATGATGAAGCGGCGTTGGAGTCAAAGATTGAATCCGTACAGGCTCTGAATCAGGAGCAGACAGATCCACAGTCTGCTTATCCAAAGTATGATGGGAACAGTTTTGTTGTTGAACCTGAAGTTTATGGTACGAAAGTAGATGTGGATACATTTAAGGCAAAAGTGAAGGATGCGATCACAAACTTCAAGAGTGAATTAAATATGATGGATGAGAAGTGCTATACGATGCCGAAGTACACTTCAGAATCTCCGGAAGTTCAGAAAGCCTGTGATGCGATGAATAATTATCTGAAAGCCAGCATCACCTATAAGATGACAAATCAGGATGTGGTTGTGAATAAGGATCTGATCTCAGGCTGGGTAACATATGATGAGGATATGAATGCAACGCTTGATGAGTCAAAGGTGAAAGAGTGGCTTCGTGAATTCGGAAAGACTTATGATACGGTTGGAACGACAAGAAGTATTACAACTCCGGGAGGAAAAACTGTAGATGTCTCAGGAGGTACTTATGGCTGGTCGGTTGACGAGGCAGCAGAACTGACTGCGCTTGTTGATAGCATCAAGAAAGGCGAGGTTGTTGAGAAAGAACCTGCTTATGCACAGACGGCAGCTACCCATGACGCACAGGACTGGGGAACGACTTATCTGGAAGTCGATATCCCGGCTCAGCATATGTGGTATGTGGTTAACGGAGCTGTACAATTAGAGACAGACGTTGTTACGGGACTTCCTACACCGGAACGTGAGACACCGACAGGAGTTTATTCGATTCTTGAGATGAAGAAGGACAAGACACTGGTCGGAGAAATTGACCCTTCTACAGGACAGCCGAGTTATCGTACAAAGGTAGACTACTGGATGCGTGTGACCTGGACAGGAATCGGATTCCACGATGCAATATGGAATCCAAGCTTTGGAGGAAGCCGTTATCAGACGAATGGTTCTCATGGATGTATCAATATGCCATTAGACCAGGCGGCAAGTCTTTACGGAATGCTTAGTATGGGAACACCTGTTATAATACATAATTAAAGGAAATGCAAAGATAAATATAGCCTGCCATAACTATTGGCAGGCTTTGATAGTCTGAAAACCAAAAAGAAAAGAAGAGGAAAAAAGCTTATGTATGAACTTTTAAAGAAGGACGGGCGTGCGAAAAGAGGACGCTTTACAACAGTTCACGGAGTAATTGAAACTCCGGTTTTTATGAATGTCGGAACTGCAGCAGCAATCAAAGGGGCGGTATCTACAGATGATCTGAGAGGGATTAAGACACAGGTTGAGCTGTCTAATACGTATCATCTTCATGTTCGTCCGGGAGATGAAGTTGTGAAGAAGCTCGGAGGACTTCGCAAATTTATGAACTGGGACAAACCGATCCTGACAGATTCCGGCGGATTTCAGGTATTTTCCCTTGCAAAGTTGAGAAAGATCAAGGAAGAAGGAGTTCATTTTAATTCACATATTGATGGTCATAAGATATTTATGGGACCGGAACAGAGTATGCAGATCCAGTCTAATCTTGCATCCACGATTGCGATGGCATTTGATGAGTGTCCGTCCAGTGTGGCAGACAGAAAGTATATGACGAATTCTGTAGAGCGTACAACGCGTTGGCTGAAGCGCTGTAAGGATGAGATGGCAAGACTGAATTCTCTGCCGGATACGATCAATCCGCATCAGATGCTGTTCGGAATCAATCAGGGTGGAATTTATGAAGATATCCGAATTGCACATGCACAGCAGATCGCAGAACTGAATCTGGATGGTTATGCAGTGGGTGGACTTGCAGTAGGAGAGAGCCACGAAGAGATGTATCGTATTCTTGATGCAGTGGTTCCGCATCTTCCGGAAAACAAGCCGACTTATCTGATGGGTGTTGGTACACCGGCTAATATTCTGGAGGCAGTAGATCGAGGAGTGGACTTCTTTGACTGTGTATATCCGTCAAGAAACGGACGTCATGGGCATGTATATACAAATCATGGAAAGATGAATCTGTTTAATGCCAAGTATGAACTGGATGACCGTCCAATCGAGGAAGGATGTAACTGTCCTGCATGCAGAAGCTACAGCAGAGCGTATATCAGACATCTTTTGAAAGCAAAAGAGATGCTTGGAATGCGTCTGTGCGTACTTCATAATCTGTATTTCTATAATACTATGATGGAAGAAATCCGTGATGCGATTGATGCAGGGGAATTCCAGGCATACAAGAAGAGAAAACTGGAAGGCATGGAACAGAAATAGCATTTTGAAGGTTAGCTCTGAACAGATACAGAAAATATATAAAAATAAACTTAAATATACATGGAATATTAGAAAAACACTTGAATTAGAAGCTGTTTTTGTGTATAGTAGATTTATTGTCTATTAGTATTTTGAAAGTACTGGACAGATAGGTTTAAGAAATAGTCAGGAGGAAATTTCAATGGGAACAGTAGGTATTATTGTTGTTTATGCTGTTATCCTCGGTGGTATGTGGTTTCTTCTGATGCGTCCTCAGAAAAAGGAGCAGAAGAGAATCCAGGCAATGCTCGCTGATATGGAAATCGGAGATACAGCGCTTACTACAAGTGGATTTTATGGTGTTATCATCGATATTACAGATGATGACGTGATTGTTGAGTTCGGTAATAATAAGAATTGCCGTATTCCTATGCAGAAGGCTGCGATCGCTCAGATTGAGAAGCCAGGTGCTGAATAAGAGGAAAAATAAGACCGGAAGGAGTGTGACTCTTTCTGGTCTTTTACTTTATACAAAATGTGCCTGAAAAAGTACAATTTTCGATAGAAATACAGAGCGCCCTCTATTTTTTCTTTCGAAATACTTGAAACAGCGAAAAAAATGCGGTATGATAAAAAAAGATTTTTACATTTTGGAAGGATGAGTTAGATATGGAAATGAAAATTGGAGTAATCAAAGGAGATGGAATCGGTCCTGAGATCGTAGATGAGGCAATGAAGGTACTGGATCAGACAGCGAAAGTTTATGGTCATTCTATTTCCTACACGCAGCTTCTGATGGGAGGAGCATCAATTGATGTGAACGGGGTGCCGCTTACAGAAGAGACTCTTCAGCTGGCAAAGGACAGTGACGCAGTTCTTATGGGTTCCATTGGCGGTGATGCGAAGACTTCTCCATGGTATCAGCTCGAACCGTCAAAACGTCCGGAAGCAGGTCTGCTGCAGCTTAGAAAGGGACTTAATCTTTTTGCAAACTTAAGACCGGCAGTTCTCTATGATGAACTGAAAGGTGCGTGTCCGCTGAAGAAAGAGATTGCCGACAGAGGATTCGACCTGATGATCATGCGTGAGCTGACAGGTGGTCTCTATTTCGGAAAACGCAGTACAGAAGAGATTGATGGTGTCCTTACTGCAAAAGATGAACTTACTTATAATGAAAATGAGATCCGCAGAATTGCAAAACGTGGTTTTGATATTGCAATGAAGAGAAATAAGAAAGTTACAAGTGTTGATAAAGCGAATGTACTTGACTCTTCCAGACTTTGGAGAAAAGTTGTTGAGGAGGTAGCAAAGGACTATCCGGAAGTTACATTAGAACATATGCTTGTAGACAACTGTGCAATGCAGCTTGTGAAGGATCCGGCACAGTTTGATGTTGTCCTGACAGAGAACATGTTTGGAGATATTTTATCCGATGAAGCAAGTATGGTGACAGGTTCTATCGGAATGCTTGCAAGTGCAAGTCTGAATGATACAAAATTCGGTCTGTATGAGCCAAGTGGTGGTTCAGCACCGGATATCGCCGGAAAGGGAATTGCGAATCCGATCGCAACGATTCTTTCAGCAGCTATGATGCTGAGATTTTCATTTGATCTTGATAAAGAGGCAGATGCGATTGAAAATGCTGTTGCAGCAGTATTAAAAGACGGATACCGTACAATCGACATTATGTCTGAAGGAAAAGAACAGATCGGAACAGCCCAGATGGGAGATAAAATCTGCGAATACATTAAGTGATTAGCAGTTGTTACAGAAAGAGAGGATTAAAAAATGAGAAGTGATACAGTTAAAAAAGGAATTCAGCAGGCACCACATCGTTCTCTGTTTAATGCACTGGGACTTACAGAGGAGGAATTAGATCGTCCATTGATCGGTGTTGTAAGTTCTTATAATGAGATCGTACCGGGTCACATGAATCTGGATAAGATTACAGAAGCAGTTAAACTTGGCGTGGCAATGGCCGGAGGAACACCTATCATGGTTCCTGCTATTGCAGTCTGTGATGGTATTGCCATGGGACATATCGGTATGAAATATTCTCTTGTAACAAGAGATCTGATCGCAGACTCTACAGAGGCTCTTGCGATGGCACATCAGTTTGACGGACTTGTAATGATCCCGAACTGTGATAAGAATGTACCTGGACTTCTGATGGCAGCAGCACGTGTGAATGTACCGACAGTATTTGTAAGCGGCGGACCGATGCTTGCAGGACATGTAAAGGGAAGCAAAACAAGCCTTTCCAGTATGTTTGAGGCAGTAGGTTCTTATGCAGCAGGAAAGATGAATGATGAAGACATTTGCGAATTTGAGAATAAAGCATGTCCGACTTGTGGATCCTGCTCCGGTATGTATACAGCAAACAGTATGAACTGTCTGACAGAGGCTCTTGGTATGGGACTGAAAGGAAATGGAACAATCCCGGCTGTTTATTCAGCAAGAATCCAGCTTGCAAAACATGCAGGTATGCAGGTGATGGAGCTTGTAAGAAAGAATATCCGCCCAAGAGATATTATGACAGAGGATGCAATCCTCAATGCACTTACAGTTGATATGGCACTTGGATGCTCTACAAACAGTATGCTTCACCTTCCGGCAATCGCACATGAGATTGGTATGGATTTTGAGATTGATTTTGCAAATGCAATCAGTGAGAAGACTCCAAACCTTTGTCATCTTGCACCGGCAGGCCATACTTATATCGAAGATCTGAATGAAGCAGGCGGAGTTTATGCAGTTATGAATGAGCTGAATAAGAAGGGACTTCTTCACACAGATTGCATGACTGTAACAGGAAAGACAGTAGGAGAGAATATTGCCGGATGTGAGAATAAGAATCCGGAAGTTATCCGTCCAATCGACAACCCATATACTCAGACAGGCGGACTTGCTGTACTGAAAGGAAATCTTGCACCGGATGGAAGTGTTGTAAAACGTTCTGCAGTATGTGACGAGATGCTTGTACATGAAGGACCGGCAAGAATCTTTGAGAGTGATGAAGAAGCGACAGAAGCAATCAAGACAGGAAAAATCAATCCTGGAGATGTTATTGTAATCCGTTATGAGGGACCAAAAGGCGGCCCTGGAATGAGAGAGATGCTCAATCCGACATCTGCAATTGCAGGATATGGACTTGGATCCACAGTAGCTCTTATCACAGACGGAAGATTCAGTGGGGCATCCAGAGGTGCTTCTATCGGACACGTATCACCGGAGGCAGCAGTTGGCGGACCGATCGCACTGGTAGAAGAGGGAGACATTATCAAGATCAATATTCCGGAACTGAAACTGGAACTGGATGTATCGGATGAAGAACTGGCAGCAAGAAAAGCAAAATGGCAGCCAAGAGAACCTAAGGTTAAGACAGGATACCTCGCAAGATATGCTTCTATGGTAACATCAGGTAACCGTGGAGCAATTCTCGAAGTACCGAAGACAAAATAAAATAAAGAACCAGGAGGAAAGTACGTCATGCAGTTAAATGGAGCAGAAATCGTGATCGAATGCCTGAAAGAACAAGGCGTTGACACTGTATTTGGCTATCCGGGTGGAGCGATTTTAAATGTATATGATGAGCTTTATAAACACCGTGATGAGATCCGTCATATCCTGACTTCTCATGAGCAGGGAGCAGCACATGCGGCTGACGGATATGCGCGAGCTACAGGAAAAGTAGGTGTCTGCCTTGCAACAAGCGGACCGGGGGCAACGAATCTTGTAACAGGAATCGCAACAGCATATATGGATTCTATTCCGATTGTTGCAATCACATGTAATGTTGGAGTCCCATTGCTTGGAAAAGACAGTTTCCAGGAGATTGACATTGCAGGAGTTACAATGCCGATCACAAAATACAGTTTTATCGTTAAAGATGTAACAAAGCTTGCAGAGACAATTCGAAAGGCATTCCGCATTGCCAAGACAGGAAGACCTGGCCCTGTGCTGATCGATATTCCGAAGGATGTTACTGCGAAAGTTACAGAATATGAAAAAGAATATCCGGGTGTATATGATAGAGAGCTGATTCATTCAGAGGAAGAGGATCTTAAGAAAGCTGTCGATATGATCAAAGCAGCAGAAAGACCATTTATTTTTGTAGGTGGTGGAGCTGTTCTTTCTGAGGCAAGTAAAGAACTTTATGAATTTGCACAGAAAGTAGATGCACCGGTAACAGATTCCCTGATGGGAAAAGGAGCTTTTCCGGGAACAGATGAGAGATATACCGGAATGCTCGGAATGCATGGAACAAAGGCATCGAACTTTGGCGTGAGTGAATGTGATCTTCTGATCGTAACAGGAGCAAGATTCAGCGACCGTGTAACCGGAAATACTGCAACATTTGCAAAAGATGCGAAGATTCTTCAGATTGATATTGATCCGGCAGAGATGGATAAGAATGTCATGATCGATCTTGGGGTAGTCGGTGATATTAAAGCAGTCCTGAAGAAAATAAACGAGCATCTCCCACAGCAGTCTCATCCGGAATGGATGGATAAGATTAAAGATTACAAAGCGAAATATCCATTAACATATCATAAGGATGTACTTACAGGTCCATTTGCAGTAGAAGAAATTTATCGTCAGACAAATGGAGATGCAATTATCACAACAGAAGTCGGACAGCATCAGATGTGGGCAGCACAGTATTACAAGTATACAAAGCCGAGAACACTTCTGACATCAGGCGGTCTTGGAACAATGGGATATGGTCTTGGTGCTGCAATCGGTGCAAAGACAGGATGCCCGGATAAAATCGTTGTAAATATTGCCGGAGACGGATGTTTCCGTATGAATATGAATGAGATTGCAACAGCGGTAAGACACGATGTTCCGATCATTCAGGTTGTAGTTAATAACCATGTGCTTGGTATGGTTCGTCAGTGGCAGGATCTTTTCTATGATGAGAGATATTCTGCAACAGTACTCCGCGACGCAGTTGACTATGTGAAGCTTGCAGAAGCGATGGGAGCAGTAGGACTTCGGGCTACAACACAGGAAGAGTTTAAAGAGTGCTTTGCGAAAGCACTGACATGTGGAAAACCTGTTCTGATCGATTGTATGATCGACTGCGATGATAAGGTATGGCCGATGGTTGCACCTGGAGCACCGATCAGTGAAGCATTTGATGAGCAGGATCTGAAAGCAAAAGAAAACTAAAAATAATAAGTTTCAGTCACATAGTTGTATGGCTGGTAAATAAAGGAATATTTTATTTTTTATGTGAGAAAATCTGTGAAAACGGAGTTTCTATAGATACACAATAACAGGAGGTAATTAAAAATGAGTAGAGTGTATAATTTTTCAGCGGGACCGGCGGTTCTGCCAGAAGAAGTACTGAAGGAAGCGGCAGCAGAGATGCTGGACTACAAGGGAACAGGAATGTCTGTTATGGAGATGAGTCACCGCTCCAAAGCTTTCGAGGAAATTATCACAGAAGCTGAGCAGGATCTCAGAGATCTGATGAATATTCCGGATAACTATAAAGTACTGTTTCTTCAGGGTGGAGCGTCACAGCAGTTTGCTATGATCCCTATGAACCTGATGAAGAATAAGGTTGCTGATTACATTGTCACAGGACAGTGGGCGAAGAAAGCAGCTAAAGAAGCAGAAAAATATGGAAAGGTGAATGTTGTTGCATCCTCAGCTGACAAGACATTTTCATACATTCCGGACTGCTCCAATCTTCCGATTTCAGAAGATGCAGACTACGTATACATCTGTGAAAACAATACTATTTACGGAACAAAATTTAAAACACTGCCGAATACAAAAGGAAAAGATCTTGTGGCAGATGTCTCCTCCTGTTTTCTTTCCGAACCTGTAGATGTGACAAAATATGCAATGATTTATGGTGGAGTTCAGAAAAATATCGGACCTGCCGGTGTAGTGATTGCAATCATCCGTGAAGATCTGATTACAGAGGACGTTCTCCCGGGAACTCCTACAATGCTTACATATAAGACACATGCTGATGCAAAATCTCTTTATAATACACCACCGGCATACGGAATCTATATCTGTGGTAAAGTCTTCAAATGGCTTAAGAAGATGGGCGGACTTGAAGTAATGAAAGAACGCAACGAAAAGAAAGCGAAAGTTCTTTACGATTTCCTTGATCAGAGCAAACTGTTCAAAGGAACTGTTGTTCCGGAAGATCGTTCTCTTATGAATGTTCCATTCGTAACAGGAGATGCAGATCTGGATGCAAAATTCGTCAAAGAAGCAAAAGAAGCCGGATTTGAGAACCTGAAAGGACACAGAACAGTAGGTGGAATGCGTGCCAGCATTTACAATGCAATGCCATATGAGGGTGTTGTTGCACTTGTTGACTTTATGAAGAAATTTGAAGAGGAGAATCTGTAAGATGTTTAAATATCATTGCCTGAATCCAATTTCTGCCGTTGGTATGAATAAACTGGATGAAAATTATGTAAATACAGAAAATGCGGATGAAGCTGACGTGATTCTTGTCCGCAGTGCAAAAATGCATGAGATGGAATTCGGAAAGAACCTGAAAGCAATCGCTCGTGCAGGAGCCGGAGTAAATAATATTCCGCTTGATAAATGTGCAGAGGAAGGAATTGTTGTATTCAATACACCGGGAGCAAATGCGAATGGTGTAAAGGAACTTGTAATTGCAGGAATGCTTCTCGCGGCAAGAGATGTTGTCGGTGGAATTCAGTGGGTACAGGAATTCGAGGAAGATGGAGATATCGCAAAGATTGCTGAGAAGAAGAAAAAAGCTTTTGCAGGAACAGAGCTTTCCGGAAAGAAACTTGGTGTGATCGGACTTGGAGCAATCGGAGTTCTTGTTGCGAATGTAGCAACACATCTTGGAATGGAAGTTTATGGATATGATCCATATGTTTCCGTAGATTCTGCATGGAGACTTTCCAGAAGCATCCATCACGCAACAACAGTAGATGAAATCTACAAAGAATGCGATTATATCACAATCCATGTACCTGCACTTGATAGTACAAAGGGTATGATCGACAAGAATGCAATCAGTCTGATGAAAGAGGGCGTTGTGATTCTGAACTTCGCAAGAGATGTTCTTGTAAATCAGGAAGATATCGTTGATGCACTTGTAGGTGGTAAAGTACACCGTTATGTTACAGACTTCCCGACAAAAGAAATTGTAGGTGTGAAAGGCGCAATTGTAATTCCGCATCTTGGAGCATCTACAGAAGAGTCTGAAGACAATTGTGCACAGATGGCTGTTGCTGAGATCCGTGATTTCCTTGAAAACGGAAATATCACACATTCCGTTAATTATCCGGATTGTAACGTAGGAGTAAAAGCTGACGGAGACAGAATTACAATTCTTCACCGCAATGTGCCGAATATGATCGGTCAGTTTACAACACTTCTTGCACAGGAGAATCAGAATATCGCACTTATGACAAATAAGAGCAAGAAAGAGTATGCATATACAGTGATCGATGTAGATGGAAGTGTTTCTGATGAAGTTGTAAACAAACTGGAATCAATCGCAGATGTACTTGGTGTACGTGTAATCAAATAAAAAGTAAATAAAGTTTAATTTGGCTAAGTTGATTTTGAAAGCGAAGTTATAACGAAAAGAACAAGGTGGTTTTTCTATGAGAGAGGCCACCTTTTTGTATACAATGAGATGCTGAGCAAGATACGGCACAAAGTATACAAAAAACGAACATAGGATATAGAAAGTTGCCATATAAAAATGGATACATTTTCAATGAAAGGATACCAGGATAAAATCACCTTGACAATTTTTGTATAATCGTATACAATCATACAAAAAGAGAATAGGAGGAAATCATGGAAGAATATCAGGACCGTTCTCTGGGAGGACGTGTTTTTAAGAGACTCCGCGAAGATATCCTCAAAGGCAGATACAAACAACAGGATGAACTTAGGGAGGCTACCATCGGGAAAGAACTCGGGGTCAGCAGAACTCCTGTAAGGGAAGCGTTAAGACAGCTTGAATTAGAAGGTCTTGTGACGATCGTACCGAATAAAGGTGCTTATGTTACCGGAATCAGCCAGAAGGATATCTGGGATATCTATCAGATGCGTCAGTATCTGGAAGGAATGTGCGCCAGATGGGCGGCGGAACATATCACAGAAGACCAGTTAGAAGAATTAGAAGAGACCATCTTACTTTCAGAATTTCAGATGAAGAAAGAAAATGGATACAATAAAGAACAGGTAACAGGACTGGATGGAAGATTTCATACAATATTATATGAGGCTTCCGGAAGCAGAATGTTGTGTCATGTTCTTACAGATTTTCACCGATATGTTCAAATGGCAAGAAAGTCCTCGATCAATGTGAAAGCAAGAGCTGAGAAGTCAATTGAGGAGCATAAAGCGATTCTTCAGGCGATCAGGGATAGAAACCCGGATCTTGCGGAACAGCTTGCAAAGGAACATATTGTTCATGTCATGCAGAACCTAAAGAAAATAGAAGAAAAACAAAATCAGGAGGAAGCAAAAGATGGAAAAAATTAAGATGACAACACCACTCGTAGAGATGGACGGAGATGAGATGACAAGAATTCTCTGGAAGATGATCAAAGATAATCTTCTTGAGCCATACATTGATCTCAAGACAGAATATTATGATCTCGGCCTGGAACACAGAAACGAGACAGATGACCAGGTAACAGTTGATTCCGCACTTGCAACAAAGAAATACAAAGTTGCCGTAAAATGTGCAACAATCACTCCGAATGCAGCACGTATGGATGAGTATGATCTGAAAGAGATGTGGAAGAGCCCGAACGGAACAATCCGTGCAATCCTTGACGGAACAGTATTCCGTGCACCAATCGTTGTAAAAGGAATCGAGCCTTGCGTAAAGAACTGGAAAAAACCAATCACAATCGCAAGACATGCATACGGTGATGTATACAAAGGATCAGAAATGAAGATTCCGGGAGCAGGAAAGGTTGAGCTTGTATACACAGCAGAAGATGGAAGCCAGACAAAAGAACTCGTTCATGAGTTTGATGGACCGGGAATCGTACAGGGAATGCACAATATCAATAAATCCATCGAAAGCTTTGCAAGAAGCTGCTTCTCCTACGCTTTGGATACAAAACAGGATCTGTGGTTTGCAACAAAGGATACAATTTCTAAGAAGTATGATCACACATTCAAAGATATTTTCCAGGAAATCTTTGATGCAGAATATGCAGAGCAGTTTAAGGCAGCCGGAATCGAGTATTTCTATACATTGATCGATGATGCTGTTGCCCGTGTTATGAAATCAGAAGGTGGATATATCTGGGCATGTAAGAACTACGATGGAGATGTAATGAGTGATATGGTATCTTCCGCATTTGGTTCACTCGCTATGATGACATCTGTACTTGTATCTCCGGACGGATATTATGAATATGAAGCTGCTCATGGAACTGTACAGCGTCATTATTATAAGCACCTGAAAGGTGAAGAGACATCTACAAACTCCGTTGCAACAATCTTTGCATGGACAGGAGCTCTCAGAAAACGCGGAGAACTGGATGATAACAAAGATCTGATGGACTTCGCAGATAAACTCGAGAAAGCAACAATCGACACGATCGAAGCAGGAGAGATGACAAAAGACCTTGCCCTGATCACAACAATCGAGAATCCGACAGTACTCAATAGTGAGGAGTTTATTAAAGCAATCGCGAAGAGACTGTAATTGTTGACCAGGATTCATTTGATTGAAATATATACGTTATGTCGGATGAGGGCGTGAGGAAACATCTTTATTGCGTCGGACACCGGCCCGCTCTACCTCATCCCTTTGAAGGAATGTAACAAAAAAGCAAAAACAGTCAGCGTGAGGGCTTCCTGTTTTTGCTTTTTTTAACATTCCGAACAAAGTGTATTCGGAACGCTCCTGCCTTACATGTGTCCTCAACAATAAAGCTGCTTCCTCACTTGTTTATTCATAATAGATAAATGCATCTCAAGTGTTATGAATCCGGAAAACAATTACAGATGATTAAGAGAAAAAGAGATGAGGTGGAGCGGGCCGTGTGGATGAAGTAATCATAGAGCGCGCTTCCGCGGATGTTAGCGTAAAAGTGGAAACTTTATTCGGGACAGAAGAATCCAAGCTCGACAAAAACAATGTCCTGTGAAAAAAATGTCAATTTGCGGAAAATATGAATTGAAATTTCAATCGTCCTAGTATATAATACAATAGGCAGAAATTTTGGTTTATTTTAAAATTATTTTATAAGTATGGAGGGCTAAAATATGAGCTACAATGCAACAGAAAACTCAGCGAGCAGACGAATTGCCACACTGCTTGATGAGGGAAGCTTTGTTGAAATTGGCGGAGCTGTTACAGCTAGAAGCACAAATTTCAACTTGCAGGAGAAGGCAGCTCCTTCTGACGGTGTTATCACTGGATATGGAGTGATTGACGGTAACCTGGTTTATGTATACAGCCAGGATGCTGATGTTCTGGGTGGAGCACTCGGAGAGATGCATGCGAAGAAGATCGCAAGAATCTATGATATGGCTATGAAGATGGGCGCACCGGTGATCGGACTGATCGACTGTGCAGGTCTCAGACTTCAGGAAGCTACAGATGCACTTGAGGCATTTGGAAGCCTTTACCACAAACAGGCACTTGCATCAGGTGTGATTCCGCAGGTTACAGCAATCTTTGGAATGTGCGGCGGTGGTCTGGCAGTTGTTCCGGGTCTTACAGATTTCACATTTATGGAAGCAAAAGACGGAAAACTTTTCGTTAATTCTCCAAACGCACTCGAAGGAAATGAGATTTCCAAGTGCAACACAGCAAGCGCTGAGTACCAGAGCAAGACAGCAGGTCTTGTAGACGGAATCGGTGCAGAGGCAGAGATTCTCGGACAGATCCGTGATCTTGTATGTATGCTTCCGGCAAACAACGAAGATGATATGTCTTATGAGGAATGCACAGATGACCTGAACCGTATCTGCGCAGATATCGCTAACGCATCTGAAGATACAGCAATCGCACTGGCACAGATTGCTGACAATCAGATTCTTGTTGAGACAAAGAAAGACTACGCAAAAGAGATGGTTACAGGATTTATCCGCCTGAACGGAATGACAGTTGGTGTTGTTGCAAACCGCTCTAAAGTATACAATGCAGAAGCTGAAGTAGAGGCTGAGTTCGACAGCGTTCTTACAGTAGACGGATGCAAGAAAGCAACAGATTTTGTAAACTTCTGTGATGCATTCTCAATTCCGGTTCTTACACTGACAAATGTAACAGGATTTGCTGCTACAGTAGAGTCAGAGAAGAACATGGCAAGCGCAGTTGCAAAACTGACATATGCATTTGCTAACGCAACAGTTCCGAAAGTAAACGTAATCGTTGGTAAAGCATTCGGAAGTGCTTATGTTTCTATGAACAGTAAGTCAATTGGTGCAGATCTTGTTTATGCATGGCCAACAGCAGAGATCGGAATGATGGATGCGAAGCTTGCAGCACAGATCATGTACGCAGATGCAGATGCTGAGACTCTTAATGAGAAAGCAGCTGAATACAAAGAACTTCAGTCAAGCCCGAATTCAGCAGCAGCAAGAGGATATGTTGATGCGATCATCGAGCCGGCAGATACAAGAAAATATGTGATCGGAGCATTTGAGATGCTGTTCACAAAGAGAGAGGACCGTCCGGCTAAGAAACACGGAACGGTTTAGTGAGGTGAGGCGAAGTGAAGAAAAAAATCAGTTTATTAGGACTTATCCTCATTCTCGTTCTTAGCTTCACAGGATGTGGTAAGTCTGAGACAACAGAATATGATCAGGCAACATTAGAACAGTACGCTGAGTTTGTTGTTCAGAATTTCGAAGCAATGACAACTGAGCAGCTTGACAGCTTTTCTGATATGCGTGATCTTCAGCTTGACACACAGCTTATGAATGCAGGACTTCCGGTTGATGGAGAGGACTTCCTTACAATGATCAGCTCCTGGGAAGCAGCAGAAGAAGAGTGCGGTGCTTATGTTGAACATGGCGACTGGACAATGGAAGTAAAGAACGATGGAGTTTCACTCACATCTGAAGCAAAATATGAAAACAGAGATGCAGACATCATCTTCAGCTTTAATGAAAAAGGCGATATGGAGAGTATGGATGTTTCTGCTCACTATTCAACAGGAGAGATCCTTAAGAAAGCCGGTCTGAATACAGTACTTGGTATGGGAACTGTATTTGTTGTATTGATTTTCATTTCATTCATTATTTATCTGCTTGGATACATTCCGAAACTTCAGCAGAAGATGGCTAATAAGGATAAGAAAGTGGAAGAGAAGAAGGAAGCACCTGTACAGGCAGCTCCTGCACCGGCAGCTGCAGCAGAAGATGATGCAGAACTTGTAGCAGTAATCGCAGCAGCAATTGCAGCAGCAGAGGGAACTTCTACAGATGGATTTGTTGTTCGTTCTATTAAGAGAAGAAAATCAAACAGATGGAATTAATCAGGAGGATAATTAGATGAAAAACTATACAATCACAGTAAACGGAAATGTATATGATGTAACAGTAGAAGAGAATGGTGCAGGCGCACCGGCAGCAGCACCGGTTGCAGCACCTAGAGCAGCAGCACCGGCAGCTCCGGCAGCAGCACCGAAGGCAGCAGCAGGCGCTGGAAGCATCCAGGTAAAAGCTGGAGCAGCAGGTAAAGTATTCCAGGTTCCTACATCTGTTGGACAGAAAGTAGAGAAGGGTGATACAGTTATCGTTATCGAAGCAATGAAGATGGAGATCCCAGTTGTTGCCCCGGAGGCAGGAACTATTGCCAGCATTGATGTGGCAGTAGGTGACGCTGTTGAATCAGGAGCTGTACTTGCTACATTAAACTAGTAACTGAACCAGGAGGTTTTTACAAATGGAATATATTTCAAATACATTGGGAAACCTCGTAGAACAGACAGCGTTCATGAATCTTACATTTGGTAACCTGATCATGATCGTTGTTGCCTGCGTGTTTCTCTATCTGGCAATTCGTCACGAATTTGAGCCACTGCTTCTTGTTCCGATTGCCTTTGGTATGTTGCTTGTAAATATCTATCCGGATATTATGCTTCATGCTGAGGATGCAGCGAACGGAACTGGTGGACTTCTGTATTACTTTTATCAGCTTGACGAGTGGTCCATCCTCCCTTCTCTGATCTTCCTTGGAGTTGGAGCGATGACAGACTTTGGTCCGCTGATCGCAAACCCGAAGAGTTTCCTGCTTGGTGCAGCAGCTCAGTTCGGTATTTTCGCAGCTTATCTTGGAGCTATGGCTCTTGGATTTTCAGACAAAGCAGCAGCTGCTATCTCCATCATCGGTGGAGCTGACGGCCCGACATCTATCTTCCTTGCAGGTAAACTGCAGCAGACAGCTATCATGGGACCGATCGCCGTAGCAGCTTACTCCTATATGTCACTTGTGCCGATCATCCAGCCACCGATCATGAAACTTCTCACAACAGAGAAGGAAAGAAAGATCAAGATGGATCAGCTTCGCCCGGTTTCCAAGCTGGAGAGAATCCTCTTCCCGGTTATCGTTACAATCGTTGTATGTGTGATTCTTCCTACAACAGCTCCACTTGTTGGTATGTTGATGCTTGGTAACCTGTTCAAAGAGTGTGGAGTTGTAAGACAGCTGACAGAGACAGCTTCCAATGCCCTGATGTACATCGTAGTTATTCTTCTTGGTACATCTGTAGGAGCTACAACAAGTGCTGAAGCATTCCTGAACTGGAATACAATCAAGATCGTTATCCTTGGTCTTGTAGCATTTGCATTCGGTACAGCTGCCGGAGTTCTCTTCGGTAAGTTAATGTGCGCCCTTACACATGGTAAGGTTAACCCGCTGATCGGATCTGCAGGTGTATCTGCAGTTCCTATGGCAGCCCGTGTATCTCAGAAGGTTGGTGCTGAGGCAGATCCTACAAACTTCCTTCTTATGCATGCAATGGGACCGAACGTTGCCGGAGTTATCGGTACTGCAGTAGCAGCCGGAACATTCATGGCTATTTTCGGCGTTAAGTAAATTAGGAGGATAAATAAATGGCAGAAATTGAAAAAAAACCAGTTAAAATAGTAGAAACTATTCTGCGTGATGCACATCAGTCTCTGATTGCTACCAGAATGACAACAGACCAGATGATGCCAATCGTTGAGAAGATGGACAAGGTTGGATATCATGCTGTAGAGTGCTGGGGTGGAGCAACATTTGATGCTTCCCTCCGTTTCCTGAAAGAAGATCCATGGGAGAGACTTAGAAAGTTCCGTGATGGATTCAAGAATACAAAACTTCAGATGCTGTTCCGTGGACAGAATATCCTTGGATACCGTCCATATGCAGATGATGTTGTAGAGTATTTCGTACAGAAATCTGTAGCAAACGGAATCGATATCATTCGTATTTTCGACTGTCTCAACGACATGAGAAACCTTCAGACAGCTGTAAAGGCTGCAAACAAAGAGAAGGCTCATGCACAGGTTGCAATGTCTTATACACTCGGTGATGCTTACACAATGGAATACTGGGTAGACCTTGCAAAGAGAATCGAAGATATGGGTGCAAGCTCAATCTGTGTTAAGGATATGGCAGGACTTCTTGTTCCATATAAGACAACAGAGCTTGTCAGCGCATTGAAAGATGCAGTAAATATCCCGATCGAGATGCATACACACTACACATCAGGTGTTGCTTCCATGACATACATGAAAGCTGTTGAGGCAGGAGCTGATATCATCGATACAGCAATGTCTCCATTCGCACTTGGAACATCTCAGCCGGCAACAGAAGTTATGGTTGAGACATTCAAAGGAACACCATACGATACAGGACTTGATCAGAGCCTCCTTGCAGAGATCGCTGATTACTTCCGTCCGATCCGTGATGATGCTCTTGAGAGCGGACTGCTCAATCCGAAGAACCTTGGCGTTAATATCAAGACTCTTCTGTATCAGGTACCGGGAGGAATGCTTTCTAATCTGACATCCCAGCTGAAAGAGCAGGGAGCAGAAGATAAGTTCTACGAAGTACTTGAAGAAGTACCGCGTGTACGTAAAGATCTTGGTGAGCCACCGCTTGTTACACCATCTTCACAGATCGTTGGAACACAGGCTGTATTTAACGTACTGATGGGTGAGCGTTATAAGATGATCACAAAAGAGACAAAGGATGTACTTGCAGGTAAATACGGTAAGACAACAAAACCGGTTGATCCAGAACTTCAGAAGAAGGCTCTTGGAGATGTAGAACCGATCACATGCCGTCCGGCAGATCTTATCCCGGATGAGCTTGATACACTTCGTAAAGAGTGTGCACAGTGGATTCAGCAGGATGAGGATGTACTCACATATGCACTGTTCCCACAGGTTGCTGTTGACTTCTTCAAATACAGACAGGCTCAGCAGACAAAAGTTGATGCTACAGTAGCAGATACAGAGAACGGATCTTATCCGGTATAATCCTGACGGATTTAGTCAGATTGTGAATTGAATAGAAAGACCAGAAGATAACAGATTGAAAGATTTGTGTTTTCTGGTCTTTTTCATTTGTAAGGAAATTTATTTGGTGGTATCATAGACATGTACAATTTTAAATAATCAGATTTTTGTAATAGGGAGTTTGATTGTTGGAACATATGGAGGCAGATATGAGTGTTTTAGACAGAATAGAGCGATTACGAAATGTAATGGAACAGCAGAAAATAGACTGCTATATCATCCCTACAGATGATTATCATCACAGTGAATACGTCGGTGATTATTTTAAATTCCGCGAATATATAACGGGCTTTACAGGATCAGCAGGTACCGCAGTTTTTACAAAGGATAAAGCGGGACTCTGGACAGATGGAAGATATTTTATTCAGGCAGAAGCTCAGTTAAAGGGGAGTGGGATCACGCTCTATAAATCAGGAGAACCTGATGTTCCAACGATAGAAGAATTCTTAAAAAGTGAGCTGAAAGAAGAGGATGTTCTGGGATTTGATGGACGTACAGTGACTTACGCACAGGGAAATCGATATTGTCATATCGCAGATGAGAATGGCGCATCATTGAAATACTGTTTAGATTTTGCACAGAATGTCTGGAAGGATAGGCCTGAAATGTCTATGGAACCTGTATTTTCTCTGAAAGATGAATATACAGGTGAAAAAATTGGATCCAAATTAGAACGAATCAGAGAAAAAATGAAAGAAAATGGATGCAATGCACATATTTTATCGAGTCTTGATGATATTGCATGGCTTTTGAATATAAGAGGAAATGATATTGCGTATTGTCCACTTGTTCTTTCTTATGCAATCGTTTATAATAATTCAGTTGAGCTGTTTGCTGACATTAGAAAATTCTCTGACGATATTGTAAATTTATTAGCAGAAAATCAAGTGAAGATTTATCCATACGAGGAGATTTACCGTGTGGTTTCAGAAATGACATCGGAAGATAAGGTTCTTCTGGATTCTGCAATCATGAATTACAGTCTTTATCAGGCCATTTCCAAAGAGGTGGTGATTGTTGATAAGCAGAACCCGGAAATCCTGATGAAGTCAGTTAAAAATGAAACACAGGCAGAGAATTTGAGAAAAGCGCATTTGAAGGATGCTGTTGCACATACAAAGTTTATGTACTGGTTAAAGAAGAATATTGGCAGAATGGAGATCACAGAGCTGTCTGCTTCTGCCAAACTGGAAGAATTACGTGCAGAGCAGGAACATTTCCTCGGACCAAGTTTTGGCCCGATCAGTGCATATGGAGAACATGGAGCAATTGTCCATTATAGTGCGGATGAGAAAAGCAATGTTCCTTTAAAAGAAGGAAAGCTTTTCATGACAGATACAGGTGGTCATTACCTGGAAGGGTCTACCGACATTACGCGCACGGTTACACTTGGAGAAGTTGGGAACACGGAAAAAGAACATTTCACACTGGTTGCAAGAGCAATGCTGCGCCTGGCGAACACTGTATTTCTCTATGGATGCAGTGGTGCGAATCTGGATTGCATTGCAAGAGAGGTCTTCTGGAAAGAAGGACTGAACTTTAATCATGGAACGGGACATGGTGTTGGTTATTTATTGAATATCCATGAAGGGCCGATTAATTTCCGCTGGAAAGAGGGAGAGAGGCCGGCTCCGGCATTGGAAGAGAATATGGTGATCACAGACGAACCGGGGATCTATATTGAGGGCTCTCATGGAATCCGTCTGGAAAATGAGCTGCTTGTCAGAAAAACAGTTAAGAATGAGTATGGACAGTTTATGAATTTTGAAATTCTTACTTATGTACCAATTGATCTGGATGCAATCTTGCCGGAGAAAATGAGTACAGAAGAGAAAGAAATGCTGAATCATTATCATAAGCAGGTTTATGAAAAGGTGTCCCCTTACCTTTCAGAGGAAGAACGAATCTGGCTGAAAGAGTACACGCGGGCTGTGAAGTAATCGGCAAAGCAGAGGTATGACAGAGCTCTTATGTATCTGTTGAAGCTGCTGGGCAGATAATGAAATATTTAGGGATTAGGAATAGTGTAAAAGAATGGAAACATCAGAACGCAACATCGAAGCGAATATGAATGAGCTGATCGGAAGGATCGAAGCAAAATATGATAAGATGAGCAAGGGACAGAAGCGCCTTGCAGAATATGTGAAAGAAAATTATGATAAGGCTGTATTTCTGACAGCGGCGCGTCTAGGAGAGATTGTGGGTGTCAGTGAATCTACGGTTGTACGATTTGCAACCCAGCTTGGATATAGAGGATACCCGGAATTTCAGAAAGCACTGGAGGAACTTGTCCGCAATAAGTTAAATTCAATCCAGCGTATGGAAGTGACTTATGGACGGATTACACAGAGTGAGATTCTTGAAACAGTTCTCCAGTCAGACATTGAGAAAATCAAGATGACGTTGTCAGCAATCGATCATAAAGCATTTAACTGGGCAATTGATACCCTTTTAGAAGCAAAGAGAATCTATGTTGTGGGAATCAGAAGCTGTGCACCACTTGCTTCTTTTATGGGATTTTATCTGAATCTTGTATGTGACAATGTAATTACGGTAAATACAAACAGTTCCAGTGAGATTTTCGAACAGATCATTCGAATCGGGGAAGGAGATGTGATCATTGGAATCAGTTTTCCAAGATACTCGATGAGAACATTGAAAGCATTGGAATTTGCGAGCAACAGAAAAGCAAAAGTGATCACGCTTACTGACAGTATCCACTCACCTATGAATCAGTATTCTTCCTGTAATCTGATCGCAAGAAGTGATATGGCATCTATTGTCGATTCACTTGTCGCGCCATTGAGCGTGATCAATGCTTTGATTGTTGCAATCTGTATGAAAAAACAGAAGGAAGTTGTCTCGACATTAGAGACTCTGGAGAAAATCTGGGGCGAATATCAGGTTTACAGCGGAGAAGAAAGCAGCCAGGAAGGTGGCGGTGCAGTAACGAACGAGTCTTACAGAAAGAATAAAGGAGAAGAATAGAGCATGAGTAATGTGATCGTAGTGGGCGGCGGGGCTGCCGGAATGATGGCAGCAGTTTTTGCGGCAAGAAATGGTCAGAATGTTCAGCTGCTTGAGAAGAATGAAAAACTTGGTAAAAAGCTGTTTATTACAGGAAAAGGACGTTGCAATATTACGAATGCCGCTGATATAGAGGATTTGTTTACGGCAGTAATAAGCAATCCCAAATTTTTATACAGTGGATTTTACAGTTTTACAAACCAGCAGGTGATCGATTTCTTTGAAGAACTTGGTGTAAAGACGAAAGTTGAACGAGGAGAAAGAGTTTTTCCTGTTTCCGATCATTCTTCTGATGTGATCGCAGCATTTTCAAGGGAGTTAAAATCATTGGGAGTGTCTGTTTCTCTTCATACAGAGGTGAAAGAACTGCTTTGTGAACAGGATAAAGTGTGCGGGGTTTTATTAACCAATGGAAAGAAAATGAAGGCAGATGCTGTGATCGTTGCGACAGGTGGCATTTCCTATCCTTCCACAGGTTCCACAGGCGATGGATATCGTTTCGCGAGAGAAACAGGGCATAGAGTGACAGAACTCCTGCCGTCGCTTGTGCCGATGGAAGTCAGGCAATGGTATGCGAAAGAATTGCAGGGACTGTCTCTTAGAAATATAGAAATCCGTATCACAGATGGGAAAAAGAAGCTTTATGAAGAATTCGGAGAAATGCTCTTTACACATTATGGTGTGACAGGACCGGTTATTCTGAGCGCGAGCAGTGTGGTGGGAAAAACTTTGAGAAAAAAAGAACTTACACTTCATATAGACTTAAAACCTGCACTGAGTGAGGAACAGCTTGATAAAAGGATTCTCAGAGAGTTTGACGCAAATCATAATAAACAGTATAAAAATTCAATCGATTCACTCTTTCCGGCAAAATTAAAGCCTGTTATGATAGAACTCTCAGAGATTGAACCTGAGAAAAAAGTGAATGAGATTACAAAAGAAGAACGACAGAGACTGGTTCATCTGATTAAGGATTTTACAATGACTTTGACAGGGCTTCGTGGTTATAATGAAGCAATCATTACAAAAGGCGGAGTATCTGTAAAAGAGATCGATCCGGGAACAATGGAATCAAAAATAATAAAAGGATTATATTTTGCCGGAGAGGTGCTTGATCTTGATGCAGTGACCGGAGGATATAATCTTCAGATCGCGTGGTCAACAGGGTATCTTGCCGGAATAAATGCAGGATGTGACTGAAATTTTACTGGGGAATGTCTGAATCCTGTGACAGGAATGATGGATTTGAAAATGGAATGTAGCAAGAAAAGACGGAGGAATAAAAAATGGGATATAATGTAGCAATCGATGGACCGGCAGGGGCAGGGAAAAGTACAATCGCAAAGCAGGTTGCAAAAGAAAACGGATATATTTATGTAGATACCGGTGCAATGTACCGTGGACTGGCAATTCACTTTTTAAGTCTTGGAATTGATCCAAAAGATACAGAAAAGATAGCGGAGGCCTGCAAAGATGTGGAAGTAACGATCGGTTATGAAGACGAAATCCAGCAGATCTATGTAAATGGAGAGAATGTTACGGCAAAGCTTCGTACAGAAGAAGTTGGAAATATGGCTTCTATGACATCTGCGATACCGGAAGTCAGAGAAAAACTTCTGGAACTTCAGAGAACACTTGCAAGAGAGAAAGATGTAATCATGGATGGAAGAGACATTGGTACTCATGTACTTCCGGAAGCAGATGTGAAGATTTATCTTACAGCAAGCGTAGAAATCCGGGCAAAGAGAAGATATAAAGAGCTTGTTGAGAAGGGAGTACAGTGTGATCTGAAAGAGATAGAGAAAGATATCGAAGAAAGAGATTACCGTGATATGACAAGAAAGATCGCACCACTGAAAAAAGCAGAGGATGCGATACTTGTTGACAGTTCGGATATGACACTGAAAGAAGTTGTAAACACGATTTCCAGATATTGTCATAGATAAATTTGCAGGAGTTGGATAGAATGAAAGTAATAAAGGCGAAATCAGCTGGATTTTGTTTCGGCGTCAAGCGTGCAGTGGATACAGTCTATGAACAGGTGGAAGAGAATCAGAATCTTCCTATCTATACGTATGGTCCGATTATCCATAACGAGGAAGTTGTGAAAGATCTGGAGCAGAAAGGCGTAATCGTTCTTCGCAGTGAAGAAGAGCTGGATACACTGGAAAAGGGAACCGTTATCATCCGCTCTCACGGAGTGGCAAAGGCTGTGTATGACAGGTTGGAAAGTAAGAAAATCCAGATTGTAGATGCTACGTGTCCATTTGTTAAGAAGATCCATAATATCGTGCAGAAACACAGTGAGATGGGCGAGAATATTATTATCATTGGAAATCCGGAACATCCGGAGGTTCAGGGAATCAAGGGCTGGGCAGGAGATCATGTAGAGGTCTTTCAGACAAAGGAAGAAGCAGAAAATTATTCTTGTGAGCAGGGAAAAAAGATTTGCATCGTTGCCCAGACGACATTTAATTACAATAAATTTAAAGAATTAGTTGAAATTCTTGAAAAAAAGAGTTATGATGTAAGTGTTTTAAATACAATCTGTAATGCTACGAAGGAGCGCCAGACAGAAGCGCAGAGCATAGCAGAGACGGTGGATGCTATGATCGTTATTGGTGACAAACATAGTTCCAATACCCAGAAGTTATTTGAAATATGCCGCAAAGCATGTAACAATACGTACTATATACAGACACTTGGCGATTTGGATTTGAATCAATTAGGGTCAGTGGAAACGGTAGGTATTACAGCAGGGGCATCCACGCCCAACAATATAATTGAGGAGGTTCAAAATAATGTCAGAATTATCTTTTGAACAGATGTTAGAAGAGTCATTTAAAACAATTCACAATGGAGAGGTTGTCGAAGGTACAGTAATCGACGTGAAACCGGATGAGATTATCCTGAACATTGGATATAAAGCAGATGGTATCATCACAAAGAGCGAATACTCCAACGATCAGTCTCTTGACCTTACAACAGTTGTATCTGTAGGTGATACAATGACAGTTAAGGTACTGAAAGTAAATGACGGAGAGGGTCAGGTTCTTCTTACATATAAGAGACTGGCTGCAGAAAAAGGAAATGAGAGACTGCGCGAAGCATATGAAAACCACGAAGTGCTGAAAGCTACAGTTACACAGATTCTTGGCGGCGGTATTTGTACAACAGTTGATGAAGTAAGAGTATTTATCCCGGCAAGTCTTGTTTCCGATTCTTATGAGAAAGATCTCAGCAAGTATGAAGGACAGGAGATCGAATTCGTGATCAGCGAGTTCAACCCGAGAAGAAACCGTGTGATCGGTGATAGAAGACAGCTTCTTGTAGCAGAGCGTGCTGAGAAGCAGAAAGAGCTGTTCGCTAAACTCAATGTTGGTGATACAGTAGAAGGAACTGTTAAGAATGTAACAGATTTCGGAGCATTCGTTGACCTTGGTGGTGTTGACGGACTTCTTCACATCTCAGAGATGTCATGGGGAAGAGTTGATAATCCGAAGAAAGTATTCCATGTAGGAGATACACTGAAAGTTCTTGTAAAAGACATTCATGATACAAAGATTGCACTTAGCCTGAAATTCCCGGAGACAAATCCTTGGGTTAATGCAGCAGAAGATTTCGCTGTAGGTACAGTAGTTACAGGAAAAGTTGCACGTATGACAGACTTTGGTGCATTCGTAGAACTTGCACCGGGAGTTGACGCACTTCTTCATGTATCCCAGATTTCAAGAGCTCATGTTGAGAAACCATCTGATGTTCTTGCAATCGGACAGGAAATCACAGCTAAGATCGTTGATCTTAACGAAGCTGAGAAGAAGATCAGCCTGAGCATGAAAGCTCTTGAGGCTGACAACGCTGAAGAGACAGAAGAATAAGATATAGATTATCTTTTGGAAGAACCTGCCAATGGCAGGTTCTTTTTCTGTTAAAAATTCGACAAGATGTACAGTGAAAGATACAAGAATTATTACATATTTGCTAGATTTTCAGAGCGTATTCTAGTAAAATAAATGTTGCAAATTTAAAATATTATTGTTGCAATGACAATGATAAAAGAAAGGAAGGAAATGAGATGGGGCTTTTGACATTTAAAGGCGGAATCCATCCGGATGATGGAAAACGTTTTTCAAAGGATCAGCCGATCAGACCTGTAGTACCTCAGGGTGAACTGGTCTATCCACTTTCGCAGCATATAGGAGCACCGGCTAAACCGGTAGTTAAGAAAGGCGATTGTGTGCTGAAAGGACAGTTGATTGCTGAAGCGGGAGGATTTGTATCTTCTCCGATCTATTCATCTGTCTCCGGTAAAGTGAAAGGATTGGAACAACGTTTTAATCCAACTGGATCCCAGGTGGAGTGCATTGTTGTAGAAAACGATGGAGAGTATAAGGAAGTTGAATATGAACCGGTAAAACCTTTGGAAGAGATGACAAGGGAAGAAATCATTAATAAGATTGGAGATGCCGGAATCGTAGGAATGGGTGGTGCAGGATTCCCTACAAAGGTAAAGCTTTCCCCGAAAGAACCGGATAAGATAGAATATATTATTGCAAACTGTGCGGAGTGTGAACCTTATATCACTGCAGATTACAGAAGAATGCTTGAGTATACAGAAGATCTTGTCAGCGGAATGAAGGTTATCCTTTCTTTATTCCCGAATGCAAGAGGTGTCTTTGCTGTAGAGGATAACAAGAAAGATTGTATTGAAAAGTTACAGAAAGCAGTTGCCGGCGAACCGAGAATCGATGTAAAAGCATTGATGACAAAGTATCCACAGGGTGCAGAACGTCAGCTGATCTATGCAGTGACAAAACGGGCAATCAATTCTACCATGCTTCCGGCAGATGCGGGATGTATTGTTGATAACGTGGAGACTCTGATCGGAATCCACAATGCGGTAATCAAAGGAAGACCGTTGATGGAACGAGTTGTCACAGTGAGTGGTGATGCAGTCGAAAAACCAGGAAACTTTATGGCTCCTTTTGGAATAAACCACAGAGAACTGGTTGAGGCAGCAGGCGGCCTGAAAGCGGAACCGCAGAAACTGATCTCCGGAGGACCAATGATGGGATTTGCCATGGTGACAATGGATGCACCGGTTACAAAGACTTCTTCCTCTATTCTGCTTTTTAAAGAAGACGTTGTAGCAAAGAGTCTTGAGACTGCATGTATTAACTGTGGAAGATGTGTGGAGATCTGTCCAAGCAGAATTATTCCATCCAGACTTGCAGACTTTTCAAAGAGAAAAGATGAGGCATCTTTTGTTGCATGGAATGGATTGGAATGTGTGGAATGTGGTTCCTGCAGTTATGTCTGTCCGGCGAAACGTCAGCTGAAACAGGCAATTGGTTCAATGCGTAAGACAGCATTGGCGAATAGAAAGAAGAAATAAGAGAGGTTGAAGTAAAGTGAACGAGAAATATAACGTATCTTCTTCGCCGCATATCCGTGATAAAGTGACAAGCAGCAACATTATGCTTTATGTTGTGATCGCACTTCTTCCGGCTACATTTTTCGGAATCTGGAATTTCCGTCATGAGAATGCCTGGATCCTTGTAGTTGTTACAACGGCAGCGGCTGTTTTATCTGAGTATCTTTATGAAAAATTAATGCATAAGCCAATTACGATCAATGATTTCAGTGCAGTTGTAACAGGACTTCTGCTTGCATTGAATCTTCCTCCGACACTTCCGTGGTGGATGGGTGTGCTTGGTGCAGTATTTGCCATCATTGTTGTAAAACAGTTGTTCGGAGGTCTTGGACAGAACTTCATGAACCCTGCATTGGGAGCACGTTGTTTTCTGTTGATCTGTTTTGCGAGTAAGATGACTTATTTTGTTTACGATGGAGTGACAGGACCGACTCCTCTGGCAGAGCTGAAAGCAGGAGAAACAGTGAATACATTGTCTATGCTTCTCGGAAATATCAGAGGAACAATCGGAGAGACTTCTGTAGTTGCAATTATGATCGGTGCAATGTTCCTGATCCTTATGGGTGTGATTGACCTTAGAATTCCTGGAACTTACATTGTAACATTTGTGATTTTTATCACATTGTTTGGAGGACATGGATTCGATCCTCAGTACATCACAGCACATCTTTGCGGTGGTGGTCTGATGCTTGGAGCATGGTTTATGGCGACAGATTATGTGACATCTCCGATTACGAGCAAAGGAAAGATTCTTTTTGGAATCTGTCTTGGATGTCTGACAGGTCTGTTCCGTCTTTTTGGTGGATCAGCAGAAGGAGTTTCTTATGCGATCATCATCAGTAACCTTTTAGTTCCGTTGATTGAGAAGGTTACTCTTCCAAAACCATTTGGTAAAGGAGGAGAAAAATAATGAATAAAATTGTTAAAAACACGTTGATTCTGACAGTGATCACTGTTGTTGCAGGTCTCCTTCTCGGAGTTGTATATGGTGTGACAAAAGATCCGATCGCGAAAGCACAGGAGAACGCAAAACAGGAAGCATTTCGTTCTGTTCTTTCAGATGCAGAGACATTTGAATCGGATACAGAATTTGATGCTGATGCAGCTTCCGCTCTTCTGAAAGAAAATGGATACACTTCAGATGATATTTCTGAGGTGGCTGAGGGAAAAGACTCTTCCGGCGAGACAGTTGGTTATGTCGTAAATGTTACATCACATGAAGGATACGGCGGGGATATTGATATTTCTGTAGGTATCAGGGAAGATGGAACAGTAACAGGTATTGAGATGCTCAGTATCAGCGAGACAGCAGGTCTTGGAATGAAAGCTAAAGAAGCAGATTTCAAAGATCAGTTTAAAGATAAGAATGTAGAAAAGTTTACATATACAAAGACAGGAGAGTCAGGAGATGATATGATCGATGCCATCAGTGGTGCTACGATCACAACAAATGCTGTGACAAATGCAGTAGACTCTGCACTTGTATATTTTCAAAATGAGTTAGGAGGCGGAAGTAATGAATAAATGTACAGAACGGCTGTATAACGGCCTTGTAAAAGAAAATCCGACCTTCGTTCTTATGCTTGGTATGTGTCCGACACTTGCGGTTACAACATCTGCGATCAACGGTGTTGGTATGGGACTTTCTACAACAGTTGTATTGATCATGTCTAACATGTTGATTTCTATGTTGAGAAAGATTATTCCGGATTCTGTCAGAATGCCGGCATTCATCGTTATTGTTGCTTCTTTCGTAACAATTGTACAGTTCCTGATGGAAGGATTCGTTCCAAGCCTTTATGATTCACTTGGACTTTATATTCCTCTGATCGTTGTAAACTGTATCATTCTCGGAAGAGCAGAGAGTTATGCTTCAAAGAATCCGGTTCTTCCTTCTATCTTTGATGGAATCGGTATGGGACTTGGATTTACTGTTGGTCTTACAGCAATCGGTATTGTCAGAGAGCTGATCGGTGCCGGTAAGATCTTTGATATCCGTGTTATGCCGGAATCTTACGAACCACTGACAATCTTCATCCTTGCACCGGGAGCATTCTTTGTTCTTGCCGGTCTTGTTGCTTTACAGAATAAAGTGAAGAACAATATGGCGAAGAAAGGAAAGAAAGTTCCGGAGACAGTCGGATGTGGAGAAGGCTGTGCAAGCTGCGGAAATGCTTCATCCTGCAGTGGAAAGATCTTCCCGACAGGCGAAGAAGACGCAAAGAACGAATAAAGGAGGGGACAGAAAGTGAAAGAATTATTATTAATTGCAGTTGGTTCAGCATTTGTAAATAATGTTGTCCTGAGCCAGTTCCTTGGTATATGTCCGTTCCTCGGTGTATCCAAGAATGTGAAGACGGCTGCCGGAATGGGCGGAGCGGTTGTATTCGTTATTACGATCGCGTCTTTTGTAACTGGATTGATCTATAAGTTTATTCTCGGAAATCCAAATATCATGGGAGGAGAATTATCCTACCTGAATACAATTGTATTTATTCTTGTTATCGCAGCACTTGTACAGTTTGTAGAGATGTTCTTAAAGAAAACGATGCCATCCTTGTACAATGCGCTCGGTGTATATCTTCCGCTGATCACAACGAACTGTGCAGTTCTTGGAGTTGCACTGACAAACGTACAGAACGGATACTATGATAATATGAGTGCAGGTATGGGACTTCTCACAGGTGTCGTGAACGGATTTGCTACAGCCGTCGGATTCCTTGTATCTATTGTACTGATGGCCGGAATCCGCGAGAAGATTGAATACAATGATATTAGTGAGTCATTCCAGGGAACTCCGATCGTGCTTGTTACAGCAGGACTGATGGCAATTGCATTTTTCGGATTCTCAGGATTAATTTAGGAGGAAGAGCAAATGAGTATGACAGGAATTATTTTGGCGGCAGTAGTCGTCGGTGGAACCGGTTTATTCATCGGTGTTTTCCTCGGAATCGCAGGTAAGAAGTTCGCTGTAAAAGTAGATGAACGTGAAGAGGCAATTTTAGGTGTTCTTCCGGGAAATAACTGTGGTGGTTGTGGTTATGCCGGATGTTCAGGACTTGCAGCTGCAATCGTAAAAGGTGAAGCAGAAGTTGGTGGATGCCCGGTTGGTGGGGCACCTGTTGCTGCTAAGATCGGAGAGATCATGGGTGTTGCAGCAGGTACACAGGAGAGACAGACCGCTTTTGTGAAATGTGCCGGAACCTGTGAAAAAGCAATTCTGGACTATGATTACACAGGTATTCAGGATTGTACGATGGCAAGCATGATGCAGAATGGAGGAGCAAAGGGATGTAATTCAGGATGTCTTGGATTCGGTTCTTGTGTTGCTGCCTGTCCGTTTGATGCAATTCATGTAGTAGATGGAATTGCTGTTGTTGACAAAGAAGCATGTAAAGCATGTGGAAAATGTATTGCAGCATGTCCAAAACACCTGATCGAGCTGATTCCATATGAACAGAAGACATTTGTACGCTGTAATTCCAATGCAAAAGGAAAAGTACAGTTGACAATCTGTCAGGCCGGATGTATCGGCTGTCGTCTCTGTGAGAAGAATTGTGAAGCAGGAGCGATCACTGTAACGAATTTCCTTGCACATATCGATGCAGATAAATGTACAGAGTGCGGTGTTTGTGTAGAAAAATGCCCGAGAAAGATTATTACGTTACGTTAATAATACGACAGGATTTTATTGAAAAAAGAGATCAGAAAAGGAAGCTGAAGATTTAAAACGATCAGCTTCCTTTTCTTTAATTATTAATATCAGTGATTAAATTGACAGAGTCACTGCTTTTGTAAATCGTATTGTCATCGGTAATAAATACAGCTTCTATATTATCCATACTTTGGATAAGTTTTAATCCTTCATCCAGTCCAAGCGCATAACAGGTTGTGCTTAAGGCGTCCCCGTCAACTGATTTATCAGAAATGATCGTAACCTGGTTTAAGTTATTTTCGATTGGATATCCTGTAGAAGGATCAAGGATATGATGATAAATCTTTCCGTCTTTCTTAAAGTACCGTTCGTAATTCCCGGAAGATACGATGGACTTATCAGATACCGGAAGAACAGCCATAACTGTTCCGTCTTCTGCGAATGGTTTCTGGATACCGATCCGGAAGTTGGAACCATCCGTTTTTCCACCGAGTGTCAGTATGTTACCACCGAGATTGATATAGGCATGTTCTATTCCTTCTTTTACAAGATAATTCTTTACCTGGTCTGCAATATAGCCTTTGGCGATACCACCCAGATCAATCTTTGCATAAGGATCTGACATTGTTATCGTTGTTCCGCTGACTTCTACATTTTTATAATTGATATGAGTAACTGCTTCGGACAGCTGATCTGCGTCAGGGATGCTGTGGTCCGCATTATCGTGAAAATTCCAAAGATCACTGGCAGAAGCGATTGTGATATCAAATTTTCCGCCGGAAAGGTCGCCGTAATATTTCCCAAGTTCAATTAAATCAGCAGTCTCTTCCGATACAGAAACAGGTGCACCGTGTGCCTGATTGATCTGACTGATTTCGCTGGAATCGATCGTAGGACTTAAGAGTTGTTCGTATTTCTCACAGATATCTTTGCAGCCATCCATGATCTTAGAATCTGCACCCCATACCTCAATCTTGACAACAGTGTCGAAATAGGTCCCTGTCATAGAAAGCGATTGCGACTGATCCTTGGTGGAACATCCGGTCAGCAGGAAAGAAAATGCAAGGAAACAAGCCAGTATTTTTTTGTGTTTCATAAAATCTCCGTTCTTAATCTAAATGAATGATGTGTTTATTATAACGAGGTTTGAATGAAAATACAATCGAACATGTGGTTGCATTCAAAATAGGGTTGTGCTATGATGAATTAGCAAAACCATTATGGAAGAAAGATGGTGTAGAATGAAGAAGAATGACTGGATACTTGCAGCAGCTATTTGTTTTGCAGCTGTTTTAATATTGGGGTTACAACTCCTAAGAACTACAGATGCATACAGTGAAGTGGAGATTCAGGTGAATGGCGGAGTGTATGGAAGATACCGCCTGGAACAGGATCAGGAGATTGATGTAAATCATAAGAATAAAGTACTCATAAAGGACGGAAAGGTTCGTATGGAAGATGCTGACTGTCCGGATCAGATTTGTGTAAACCACAGAGCAATCTCAAGAGACGGGGAAAGTATAATCTGTCTGCCGAATCAGACTGTAGTAACAATCTGTGGTGGAGAAGAACCGGAGGTGGATGAGATTGCGCGGTAGAAAGGTTGCAATATTTGGTGTATTTACAGCACTGGCATTGATTTTCAGCTATGTGGAACTTTTGATTCCGATTAATTTCGGAATACCGGGAGCAAAACTTGGACTGGCGAATCTTATGACGGTTCTTGTTCTGTACAAGATGGGGACAAAAGAGGCACTGGCACTTTCCGTGACAAGGATTATTTTATCCGGCTTCATGTTTGGAAATCTGTTTGGTATTCTGTATAGTTTAGCAGGAGGACTTTTGAGTTTCCTTGTTATGGTCCTCCTTAAGAAATCAGGCTTGTTCAGCGTTGCCGGAGTCAGTATTGGTGGAGGTACGGCACATAATATCGGGCAGCTTCTCGTTGCAATGGTTGTTGTACAGACGTATCAGGTAGGATATTATCTGCCGGTTTTGTTAGTGGCAGGAGAAGTGACCGGGCTGCTGATCGGACTTGTGGCAAAGGAAGTTTTAAAAAGGATCCAGGGAATTTCTCTGGTATAATTATTATTGAAGCGTTGCGGTTTTTGTGCAGCGGGAAAAGGATAGAGGAAGATGATATCATATATTAGAGGTGAACTGGCAGCAGTTCAGGAGCAGAAAGCGATTGTAGAAGCAGGTGGAATCGGATACGGAATTTATATGTCACAGCAGACATTATCCATGCTTCCGGCAGTTGGAGAAGAAGTGAAAATTCATACATATCTTAACGTGCGTGAGGATGCAATGCAATTATATGGATTTTTAACAGGCGAAGATCTTCAGGTTTTCAGACTGTTGATCGGTGTCAGTGGGATCGGACCAAAAGCCGGGTTGAATATTCTTTCCTGCCTTTCTCCGGATGAACTTCGTTTTGCCGTTCTGGCCGGGGATGTCAAGACAATTTCATCTGCACCGGGAATCGGAAAAAAGACGGCAGAGAAATTAATACTGGAATTAAAAGATAAGATGAATATCGAGGATGTTCTGGAACAGGCTGCACATGGAGCGGAAAAATCAAAAGTGCCTGAGACGACAGATACCGGAATCCAGGCAGAAGCGGTGCAGGCACTGACAGCACTTGGTTATGGAAGTGCAGAGAGTTTACGTGCAGTGAAGAAAGTATCTGTTGATTGCACGAGTGTGGAAGATCTTTTGAGAGAAGCATTAAAGAATCTGCTCTGATCAGATATAAAAATTTGAAGTAAAGAGCTTATGAAATGAGAGGTCGGTTATGGCAAAGAGAATTATAACGACAGAGAATCTGGAAGAAGACAGTAAGATCGAAGGACAGTTGAGGCCACAGCTTCTGTCGGAATATATCGGGCAGGAGAAAGCTAAAAAGATGCTTGGCATTTATATAGAAGCGGCAAAGGCAAGGGGCGAAGCATTGGATCATGTGCTGTTTTACGGACCGCCGGGGCTTGGTAAGACAACGCTGGCGGGAATCATAGCGAATGAGATGGGGGTAAATATGAAGATTACTTCCGGTCCTGCGATTGAGAAACCAGGAGAAATGGCAGCAATTCTGAATGGCCTGCAGGAGCATGATGTGCTATTTGTGGATGAGATCCACAGACTTAACCGTCAGGTGGAAGAGGTGCTTTACCCGGCAATGGAAGATTATGCGATCGACATTATGATCGGAAAGGGACCGGGAGCAAGGTCTGTTCGTCTGAATCTTCCAAAGTTTACACTGGTAGGGGCAACAACAAGAGCAGGAATGCTTACAGCACCACTCAGAGACCGTTTTGGTGTAGTACATCATTTGGAATTATATAATGAAGAAGAGTTAAAGACGATCATTCTGCGTTCTGCACATGTCCTGGGTGTAGAGATTGAAGAAGAAGGTGCTATGGAACTTGCCAGAAGATCCAGGGGAACACCGCGACTTGCAAACCGTCTTTTGAAAAGAGTGCGTGACTTTGCACAGGTCAAATATGATGGTGTGATCACAAAAGATGTGGCGAATTATGCGCTGGATCTTCTTGATGTTGATAAATACGGACTTGATCATATTGATCGTAACATTCTGATTACAATGATTGAGAAGTTCCAGGGAGGACCGGTAGGGCTTGAGACACTTGCCGCATCGATTTCAGAAGATGCAGGCACATTAGAGGATGTTTACGAACCGTATTTATTGAAAAATGGATTCATTCAGAGGACTCCGAGAGGCCGGGTTGTAACGGAATTAGCATACCAGCATCTTGGAATTCCAAGGGAAGTATAGAAATTCTGAAAAAATAGTTGGTTTTTGAGGATAAATAGTCTATAATAGAAGAATAGAAACTCGAGGAGGAAGCTATGAGTTCAGCAAAACATTTTACAGAAGTATTAATCGGAGGAAAAGTCTATACTCTCAGTGGGTTTGAAGGAGAAGAGTATCTGCAGAAAGTATCTTCCTATCTTAATCATAAAATTACAGAATGTACGAATAGTGAAGGATACAGAAAGCAGAGTGCGGATACAAGGAATGTTCTTCTTGCACTTAATATTGCAGATGATTATTTTAAAGCAAAGAAACAGGGAGATTCCCTGGAAAGCGATATTGAACTCAAGGATAAAGAGATGTATGATCTGAAACATGAATTGATTTCAGCTCAGATCAAGCTTGAGAATGCTGAGAAAGAGCTTGCAAAGATGAAAGAAGAGAATAATGACCTTCAGATGCAGATTGTTAAGCTCGAGACAGAGATGAAAAACCGAAGAAGGTAAATGAGAAAAGCTGTCACTTTGGCAGCCTTTTTCATTTACGCGAACAACGAGCCAAAGTCCGTGCCTGCACGGGACCTTGGCGACTGTCGCGATAACTTGAGAAACTCGTGGAGCGTGTTTCTTATAGTTTATGGGAACATAACAATAAAGAGAAGGATAATGATAGAAGAATGAGAAAAGACCGACAGGTGGAGATTCTGGCTCCGGCGGGATCCTTTGCATGTTTTCAGGCAGCAATGAACGCAGGTGCAGATGCCGTTTATGCGGCTGGAGCACGTTTTGGAGCGAGAGCATATGCAAACAATTTTACACAGGACGAGCTGATCGAAGCAATTGAGCGCGCTCATATTTATGGGAAGAAGTTTTATCTTACAGTAAACACATTATTAAAAGATCATGAGATTGCAGAACTGTATGATTATCTGGCACCATTATATGAAAAGGGACTGGATGCGGTGATCGTTCAGGATACGGGTGTATTTCAATTTATCAGAGGTAATTTTCCGGATCTTGACATCCATGCGAGTACACAGATGACAATCACTGGTGCGGCAGGTGCGAAGTTCTTAGAGAGTCAGGGGGCAGCAAGAGTTGTCCCGGCAAGAGAGCTTTCGTTGGAAGAAGTTCGACAGATTCATGAAACAACGGATCTTGAAGTAGAGTGTTTTGTTCATGGAGCACTTTGCTATTGTTACTCCGGACAGTGTCTGATGAGCAGCGTGATCGGCGGCAGAAGTGGAAATCGTGGTCAATGTGCACAGCCATGCAGACTTCCTTATGCAGTAGATGGTCAGAAGAAATATTTTCTTAGCCTGAAAGATATCTGTACGTTGGAATTAATTCCGGAACTGGTTGAGGCCGGGATTGACTCATTTAAGATAGAAGGACGCATGAAGAAACCGGAATATGTGGCAGCAGTGACAGCCATGTATCGGAAATATGTGGATTTATATTTGAAAAAAGGAAAAAGTGGTTATGCGGTGAAACCGGAAGACCGCGAGAACCTGATGGATCTTTATAATCGTGGTGATTCAGATACCGGATATTATAAGCAGCATAATGGAAAAGAAATGCTGGTACTGGATCGTCCAAACCATGCCGGAGTAGCAGCAGCCAGATGTCTGTCGCAAAATGGACGTGAGGTCACAGCTCAGGCCTTAACAGATCTGCATGCACATGATGTTCTTGAAATCGGTAGTGGCAAGGATAATTATACACTTGGCAGGAAGATCGCGAAGGGCGAGAAGTTACGTTTTCTAGTGCCGAAGGGAATGCGCTTTAAAGAAGGCTTTGTTTTTAGAAGAATCAGAAATGAAGAACTGATTGAAAGTCTGGATCAGAAGTACAGGAGAGAAGACCGACAGGAGGAGATTTATGGATTTTTGAGCCTTCAGGTTGGATATCCGGCATCTTTTACAGTCTGCTGCAGGGAATTTTCGTATACAGCGTATACAGAACATGCGGTTGATCGTGCACAGAAGCGCCCATTGGAGGAAGAGAGAATTCGCACACAGCTTGCGAAGACAGGTGGTACGCTGTTTTTCCTGAAAGATCTGGAAATATCAATGGATCAGGATGCATTTCTTCCGATGCAGCAGTTGAATAGTTTGAGAAGAGCAGCACTGGATGGATTGAGAAGAGAGATCGCAACTGCTTTTTACAGGGAATGCAATCCTTCAACGACACAGGTAGAAACATTTAAAGAAGAGACAGAGAATGGAAATCTGAACAGATATTCTGTGTTTATTGAAACAGAGGAACAGTTAGAGGCTGTAGTCAGCTTTTTGAATCAGAAAGAGGAACTTTATGGACAGGGGACTCAAAAGCTTGGCCGGATCGCATTAGATTTCCGGTTGTTTGACGCAGATTTTTCGGGTACACATGTCAGAGACAGGATTGATTTCTGGAGAAAAAGCGGAGTTGAATTGTATCTGGTATTTCCACATATTTTCAGAGAGAATGCGCAGCTATGGTTTGGAAAACAATTTGAAAACTTTAATCAATTGCCAATTGACGGCGTTGTTATTCGAAATTTTGAAGCTTTCTTTTTCTTAAAAGAAAGAGGATTTGACAAAAAGATTATATTAGACCATAATCTATATATCTTTAATCAGTATGGCAAGGAATTTTGGAAACAGCAAAAAGTTGAGGATTTTACAGCTCCGCTGGAGCTTAACAGCAGAGAACTAAGAGAGCTTGATATCAGAAACGGTGAACTTCTTGTTTACGGAAGAATTCCGGTTATGGTCTCTGCACAGTGTATTGAGAGAACAACTTCAGGCTGTTCTAAGAAACCGGGAGTACGGGTACTTCAAGACAGAAGAGACGAAAAATTCTTTGCGCGTAACTATTGTGATCTCTGTTATAATGTAATTTACGCGGAAAATCCGGTCAATCTGAGACAGGAATGGGACAGAGTGAATGAATTGTATCCAAAGATGTGCCGTATCCAGTTTACTCTGGAGGATAAAGAACAGACAGAAGCAGTTCTGAATACATTTTTCGCAACAGACGAAAAAACTGCTGCCAGAGGAAAAGAAGATACAGATTTTACAACAGGACATTTCAACAGAGGAATTATTTGAAGCAGGTGAAATATGGCTAATATTATTATTCAGGTATCAAAATACCTTATCATCATCTTGATGGCGGCATATACTTTTTCCTGTTTTTCAATCTTTACGAGAAGCTATGAAGATGAGGAAAACAAAGTATTGATCCGTCAGGATGTACTTCTATTTATGATACAGATCACTGCATTTATTGCAATGTATTTTGCAACGCAGGATCTGAGGATGATGTTCATATATGGTGCACTGGCAGTGATTGTGATGGCAGTCATCTTATTATATAATCTGATCTACCCGAATGTTTCGAGGCTGGTTGTCAATAATATGTGTATGTTGATCACAGCGGGAATGATCATGATCACAAGACTTTCCGCACAGAGTAAGTCTCCTTACGGAATTGCAATCCGTCAGCTGGTATTTGTTGTTGTCGGTATTGTTTTTGGTCTTATTGTTCCGGTTCTGATCCGGAAGATGACTTTTCTGGAGAACTGGACTTATATCTATGCGGCAGTTGGAGGAGCAGCACTTCTTATCGTTGCATTGTTTGCAGCAACACTTGGAGGAGCAAAGCTGAGTTTCAATATAGGACCGGTAAGTCTGCAGCCTTCTGAGTTTGTTAAGATTCTGTTTGTATTTTTTGTAGCAGCAAGCCTGAATAAATCGACAGAATTTAAGAATGTTGTTGTTACGACTGCGATAGCGGCAGCACATGTTCTGATTCTTGTATTGTCAACAGATCTGGGAGCTGCATTGATCTACTTTGTTGTGTATCTGGTTATGCTATATGTTGCGACAAGGCAGCCGTTATATGCGATTGCAGGTGTGGCAGCAGGGTGTGGAGCTGCGGTGGTTGGATATCATCTGTTTTCCCACATTAAGGTCAGAGTTGCGGCATGGCAGGATCCGTTTGCAGCTTATAGCGAAGGGGGATATCAGATCGCCCAGTCGTTGTTTGCGATTGGAAGTGGCGGCTGGTTTGGAACAGGATTGTTCCGTGGTCAGCCGGATACGATTCCGGTAGCAGAGACGGATTTGATCTTTTCTGCAATGACAGAAGAGATGGGACTGATTTTTACACTGTGTCTGATCCTTGTATGCGTCAGCTGTTATGTGATGTTTTTGAACATTGCGATGGAATTGCGTAATTTCTTCTATAAATTAGTAGCACTTGGTCTGGGAACCTGCTATATTTTCCAGGTATTTCTGCAGATCGGAGGAGTGACAAAGTTCATTCCGTTAACCGGAGTAACACTTCCGTTTGTAAGTTACGGGGGAAGTTCTCTGTTAAGTACGATGATCATGTTCGGGATTATTCAGGGTCTCTACATTGTCAGGGAAGATGAGGAAGCAGAAGAAGAGCATCAGATCGAGATGGAGCGCGCAAGACAGAAAAACCGCAGCAGGCAGAATGAAAGACGCCGCCAGAGCAGTTCAAATGGAAAATCAGGAAGATCCCGTCAGGATGGACGTGACAGACGAAGAGAATATGATGGAGATAACAGAGACAGAGCAAGACAAAGAGAAAGGGATTTAAGAAATGAATCGGGAAGAACGACCGGTAAGAAAACAACAAAGAGCAGACCGAGATTCGAGGATGTCCCGGAGCAGCGGCAGCAAAGACAGCGGAGAACGCGTCCGGAACAAAGAATTCGCTAGAGTCACTTACTTTTTCGTGATTCTCTTTATTGCGTTGATGGGATATCTTGTATATTTTATGGTCGTGCGGGCAAAACTTGTAGTGAACAGCCCATATAATCAAAGACAGGATGCTTATGCAGATACAATTATAAGAGGAAGCATTGTTGATAAGAATGGAAATGTGCTTGCGCAGACAGTCGTCGGAGATGATGGATCAGAGACGAGAGAGTATCCTTACGGAGAAGTGTTTGCTCATGTGATCGGATACAGTAATTCCAAGCTTGGAACTACAGGTCTGGAATCGGTAGAGAACTTTGAACTTCTGACATCGAATGCATTCTTTCTTGAAAAACTGCAGAATGAATTCAGTGAAAAGAAGAATCGGGGAGATACGGTTGTAACAACATTGGATGCAAATCTGCAGCAGGCGGCTTATGATGCGCTTGGATCAAACAAAGGTGCTGCAATCGTAATGGAGGCGAGTACAGGAAAGATTCTTGCCATGGTTTCCAAACCGGCATATGATCCAAACAATATTTTAAGTGACTGGTCAGAATTAAATTCAGATGAAGAAAACAGTCCGCTGTTGAATCGTGTGACACAAGGATCTTATGCTCCCGGATCAACGTTCAAAGTGGTTACAACACTTGCTTTTATGCGTCAGAACAGTGATTATCCGAATTATACATATGATTGTAATGGAGAGATTTCGCAGGGAGATATTACAATTCACTGCTTTAATGGAAATGCACATGGCTCAGAGGATCTGAGAAGTTCCTTTGCAAATTCCTGTAATTCATCTTTTGCCAATATTGGTCTTGGCCTGGATCTGACGCAATACCGTCAGACGGCGGAAGATTTATTGTTTAATAAATCTCTTCCGGGTGTACTGAATACGGCGAAGAGTTCCTTTGCATTGGATCAGAATTCCAGTGAGGGAGAAGTAATGATGACGGCAATGGGACAGGGAAAGACAACCGTAAGTCCATATCATATGGCACTGATTGCCGAGGCAGTGGCGAACGGTGGAACCATGATGCAGCCATATCTTGTGGAAAGTGTGACGAATTATACGGGCTCCCAGATACGAAAGAATGTTCCGAAAAGTTATAAGAAGGTTATGACATCGGATGAAGCTGCACAATTGAAAGAATATATGACAGCTGTTGTAGAGGAAGGAACAGGATCTGTCTTAAAAGGAAGATCCTATACTGCTGCAGGAAAAACGGGAACAGCAGAGTACAGTATGTCAGATGGAGAAAAGACACATTCCTGGTTTATGGGATTTACAAATGTGGATAATCCGGATCTGGTAATCAGTGTGATCACAGAAGGTTCGGATGGAAGTTCCAGCGGAAAAGCAGTGGCAATCGCCGGGGATATTTTAGACGCCTATTACAACTAATGGGAGGAGAAAAGATGCAGACAAAATTTTTCTGTGATTTATATGTCAGCGAAGGCTGGGAAAAGAAAAAACTGAAATTAATAAAAAAATTGCAGAAAAATAAACTGCAGCCTTCTGTCTATGTAATTACGCTTTCACAGGGAAAGCAGAACCATTTAGAATATTATTCGTCGCTTCTTTTAAAGCAACATATATTTGACAATGCATCTTTATTTATTGTTGGAATTGCGAATGGGTATGATGGCGCATTGAGTCTGATCGAAAGGATTGCGGAAGAAGCATATGAGAAGACGGGAGAGGCAAACTTGAGAAAGTTCCTTTTGGATCGTCAGGAAGAGTTTGAGAAAAAGGAGATTCGAAGCGTATGATACATATCCTGTTTCTTATACTGAAAATAATCGGATGGATTCTTCTCTTTTTGCTTGCGATTCTGCTCTTACTGATTTTAACAATCTTGTTTTATCCGGTGAGATACAGACTTTCTGCCAAAGGTGAGAATACACTTGATACCCTTGTGGCAGATGGAAAGGTCAGCTGGCTGTTTCATCTGATTTCCGGATCGGCATCTTATGAGCATGGAGAATTACAATGGAAGCTTCGTCTTGCCTGGAAGAAATTTGACAGTTCAAAAGAGGAACAAAATGAAACGTCAGAGAAGTCAGTGGTTCCTGAGCCGTTGGAGAAAGAACCTTTGGAAGATGAGAAGAAGTCGGAAATAAAGGATAATCCACCGGAAAAAGATGTGAAAATTGAGAAAGCATCAGAAAAAGAGCCAGAGATAAAAAAAGAGTCAGAGACAGAAAAGACGAAAGTTCGAGAGGAGCGCAGGCCCGAAAACGTACAGACGGAATCTAAATTGAAAAAAATCAAATATACATTTCAGAAACTCTGTGGTACTATAAAAAAAGCAGGAGAGAAAAAGGAATTTCTGACCGCTTTTTTAACTTATGAGAAACATCAACGGGCATTCGAGGCAGTGAAGAAAGAACTATGCCATCTGTTACATGTTCTGAAACCTAAAAAGCTTCAGGCGAATGTTACATTTGGATTCAGTGATCCTTCCTGGACAGGATATATGTTAGCTTTTCTGGGGAGCATCTATGGACTGATTGGCGAGTATGTTCAGATCCAGCCGGATTTTGAAGAACGAAAGCTGGAGGGAAATGCATCTGCAGAAGGGAAGATCCGGGTCATCTACTTTGCTGTTCCTGCCTGGAAGCTATTTTGGAATAAAGATGTGAAGATCACCTATAAACACATTAGAAAATATATAAAATGAGAGGAGTCAGGATTATGGCAGATGGAAACAAATTTAAAGAAACAGTAGAATCACTCTTTCAGGGAATGGACAGCGTTGTTTCATCAAAAACAGTTGTCGGAGATGCAATCCATATCAATGGAACAATCATTCTTCCGTTGGTAGATGTCTCTTTTGGTATCGGAGCAGGTTCTTTTAATGCAGAAAAGAAAGACAGAGCAGGCGGTGGAATCGGTGGAAAGATCACGCCGAGTGCTGTGATCGTTATTCAGGATGGAAAGACGAAACTTGTGAATATCAAGAATCAGGATACAATTACAAAACTTCTGGATATGGTACCTGATGTGGTAGACCGTTTTACATCAAAAGATGAAAAATTAACAGAAGAAGATGTAGCAGATATTCTGGATGCAGAATAAAATAGAATATAGAAATCATTGGGAGCAGTATTGTGAAGAAAGTTTTTGGGTTTGCATTGTTTTGGTTTGCAGCAGGAATGATCGTCATGATGCTGCTTTCTGATGTCTTATGGGGAACTGTGATTGCAATTACCGGTATTGTACTGGCATATTGTCTGTTCTGCAGATAAAAAAAGAACTTTATCCGAATAAACAGATAAAGTTCTTTATACCGTGTCATATTGAATCATCAAACGAGAATTAAGCACGCTCAACGAGTCCTGATCTCAGGCAAGAAGTACAAACGTACATTTTCTGAGAACCGCCCTCTGTCTTAACTCTTACAGACTTCACATTTGATTTCCACATTTTTGGTGATCTTCTATGAGAGTGGCTTACATTGTTTCCAAAATGAGCACCCTTTTCACAAATAGCACATTTAGCCATGACTGCACCTCCTAACAATCTAAACTGGTCTTTTAGACTCATAACAATGATATTCTATCAGAAACTTTCGAGTAATGCAAGTGTTATTTTAAAAAAATCAAAACTGTATTGTAAAAAACAAAAAGTAATAGTATAATAGTCATGTTATATATGGAAAGAACCTATAGAATTGGAGGGAATATATGATGAAGGGAAGTATGAGTACAGATCTTGGAATCATTACAATCAATCCTGAAGTCATTGCAAAATATGCAGGCTCAATGGCAATTGAGTGTTTTGGCATAGTAGGAATGGCAGCAGTTAATATGAAGGATGGCCTTGTGCATCTTTTGAAAAGAGAAAGCCTGACAAGGGGAATTCATGTTGAGATCACAGAAGATAATGTAATTACTCTTGATTTTCATGTGATCGTTTCCTATGGAGTGAATATTCTTTCAGTTTCTGACAACCTTATGAATAATGTAAAATATAAGGTAGAAGAATTTACTGGTATGAAAGTAGATAAGATCAACATCTTCGTTGAAGGTGTCAGAGTGATAGATTAAGGAGGAACAATTGTGGCTGTTAAAACGATAAACACCGAATTGCTTCAGAAGATGTTTCTTGCAGGAGCAGCGAATCTGGAGGCAAAGAAGGAGTTCATTAATGAATTGAACGTATTTCCGGTGCCGGATGGTGATACAGGAACAAATATGACACTGACGATCCTGTCAGCGGCAAAAGAAGTAAAGGCGCTGGAGAATCCTGACATGGTGGCGATTGCAAAAGCAATTTCTTCCGGATCTCTTCGTGGAGCAAGAGGTAACTCCGGAGTTATCCTGTCCCAGCTTCTTCGTGGCTTTACAAAGGAGATCAGGGAACATAAAGAGATTGACACAATTACACTTGCGAAGGCATGTGAACGTGCAACTGCAACTGCTTACAAGGCTGTTATGAAGCCGAAGGAAGGAACAATTCTTACTGTGGCGAAGGGAGCATCCCAGAAGGCGGCAGAGCTTGCAGAGACAACAGAAGATCTGGATACATTTATTTCAGAAGTGATCAACTATGCGCAGGAAGTTCTTGAAAAGACACCGGAGATGCTTCCGGTATTAAAAGAGGCGGGTGTAGTAGATTCCGGTGGACAGGGACTTCTGGAAGTGATGCGTGGTGCATACGATGCATTCCAGGGAAAAGAGATTGATTATTCTGCAATCGAGGCAAGTGCCGGCACAAAGATGGTGAAACCATCTGAACAGGCAGAAACAGAGATTAAATTCGGATATTGTACAGAGTTTATCATCATGCTGGAAAAAGAATTTACAGCGAAAGATGAGACAGAGTTCAAAGCATATCTGGAGTCTATCGGAGATTCTATCGTATGTGTAGCGGATGATGATATTGTTAAGATCCACGTACACACGAATGATCCGGGACTTGCAATCCAGAAAGCGCTGACATACGGACAGCTCTCACGTATGAAGATTGATAATATGAGAGAAGAACATCAGGAGAGACTGATCAAAGACGCGGAGAAGCTGGCTGCACAGCAGGCTGAAGCAAAGAAAGCAGAACCGCGCAAAGAAGTCGGATTTATTGCAGTTTCTATCGGAGAAGGAATGAATGAGATTTTCCGTGAACTTGGAGCTGATTACATTATTGAAGGCGGTCAGACAATGAATCCAAGTACAGAAGACATGCTCAATGCGATCGATCAGGTGAATGCAGAGCATATCTTTATCCTTCCGAATAACAAGAACATTATTCTTGCTGCCAATCAGGCGCAGGCACTGACAGAGGATAAGGATATTATCGTTGTGCCTTCCAAGACAGTTCCGCAGGGAATTACTGCGATCATTAACTATATGCCGGATGCAGACGCACAGACAAATCTGGAAGCAATGATCGAAGGAATTGGAAATGTGAAGACAGGACAGGTTACTTATGCAGTCCGTGATACACATATTGATGATAAAGAGATCCATGAGGGAGATATCATGGGAATCGGAGACAGTGGAATTCTTGCTGTCGGACAGTCTGTGGAAGAGACAACAAAAGAGATGCTTGCACAGCTGGTAGATGAAGACACAGAGCTGATCAGTCTGTATTATGGTCAGGATGTACAGGGAGAGAGTGCAGAGAACTTTGCACAGGAGATTGAAGATTTATATCCGGATGTAGATGTTGATGTACATTCCGGCGGACAGCCAATCTACTATTATGTACTTTCTGTTGAATAAGGAGAACTGTCAGTAAAGAGACAGAACAGCAGTACTGTATTAAAATCAGGAACAGACCGGGACATTTGGGAAAAGTGTTCCGGTTATTTTGTTTAGGAGACAGATATAAATGAGTAAGAAAGCAGGAGTTGGAACAATCAAAGGTGTAGGCGAGAAAACGGAGAAGCTCTTCGAAAAAATTGGAGTTTACACAGTGGATGACCTGATCCATTATTATCCGAGAGGGTATGAGATTTTTGGAGAACCGGTTCCGATCAGTGAAGTGGAGGAAGGAAAAGTCTGCACGATCTGCGGCAGTGTTTTTGGGCGTGTGCAGGTTTCTCCGGGAAAAGGAAGACAGATCACGACTGCATATTTAAAGGATCTGACAGGAACAATAAAGGTGATCTGGTTTCGAATGCCGTTTTTAAGAAATACACTTGGGCGAAAAGGAGCAGTTGTTCTTCGCGGCAGGGTTGTGAAGAAAAGAGATTCCCTTGTGATGGAACATCCGGAGATTTACGATCCGGCAGTCCGTTATCAGGAAAAGATCAATACCATGCAGCCTGTTTACGGACTGACAGCAGGACTGACAAACAATGCAGTGATCAAAGCACTTCGTCAGGCATTAGAACAGGTGCGGGAACAGGATGACTTTCTTCCTGATGAATTTACGAAGAAATATCATTTCCGGCCTTATGAACAGTCTGTGCGGGAGATGCATTTCCCGGAGAATAAAGAAGCATTTCTTGCGGCAAGACAACGATTCGTTTTTGAGGAATTTCTTGTCTTTATTCTTTCTCTGCGTCAGATAAAAACTACACAGGACAGGATGAAGAATGGCTTTCAATTTGAAGATCAGCCCCAAATCAGCGAATTCCTGAAACAACTGCCGTATGAACTGACGGCTGCACAGCTGCGGGTATGGGATGATATGCAGAAAGACATGAAAAGTCAATATGTCATGTCCAGACTTGTTCAGGGGGATGTTGGATCAGGAAAAACAATCGTGGCAGTTCTTGGATTACTGTTTGCAGGATTGAACGGCTATCAGGGAGCGCTGATGGCACCGACAGAGGTACTTGCAAGACAACATTTTGAAAATATCAAAGGCATGTTGGAACAGTATCAGATTCCACTGCAGGTAGAACTTTTGACCGGATCTATGAAAGCAAAAGAAAAGAGAGAAGCTTATGCCCGGATTGAGAGTGGGGAATCATCAATTATTATAGGAACACACGCATTGATACAGGAGAAAGCAATCTATCACAATCTGGCACTTGTGGTGACGGATGAACAGCATCGTTTTGGCGTAAAACAAAGAGAAATGCTTGCAGGTAAAGGAAACCTGCCACACATCCTCGTAATGAGTGCGACACCGATCCCGAGAACACTTGGAATTATTCTTTATGGTGATCTGGATATTTCTGTGATCGATGAGCTTCCGAAGAACCGTCTTCCAATCAAAAACTGTGTTGTGGATACAGGATACCGTCCGAAGGCCTATGAATTCATAAGAAAACAGGTGGCACAAGGACGTCAGTGCTATGTGATCTGTCCGATGGTTGAAGAAAGTGAAGCGATGGAAGCGGAAAATGTTATTGATTATTGCGAGATGCTTTCAGAAACGTTGGGAGATTCAATCAATGTCAGCTTTCTGCATGGAAAGATGAAGGAAAAAGAGAAAGATGAAGTGATGAATGCATTTGGAAGAAACGAGATCCAGGTGCTTGTCTCAACAACAGTTGTCGAAGTGGGAATTGATGTGCCGAATGCGACCGTAATCATGATCGAAAATGCAGAACGCTTCGGGCTGGCACAGCTTCATCAGCTGAGAGGAAGGGTTGGTCGTGGAAAGTATCAGTCTTACTGCATTTTCATGACAGCATCGAAATCAAAAGAAACGAAGGAACGGTTAGATATCCTGAATCATTCAAATGACGGTTTCTTTATTGCAAGTGAAGATCTCCGACTGCGTGGCCCGGGTGATCTTTTTGGAATCCGGCAGAGCGGTGTGCTTGATTTTAAAGTTGCCGATGTATTTCAAGATGCAAAACTGCTTCAAAACGCAAGCGAAGAGGCAGACAGACTTCTTGCGGATGATCCGGAACTGCAAGCCCCTGAGCATTGCAAATTGAAAGAACATTTACGGATAAAACTGGATGAGATCATGCTGGAAACAACATTATGATGTTTGAAGATTATGGCAGAAGTTACCAGTTTAAAATTAGTTTTCCTCCACATACTAACAGCGTAACAAAGCTAAACAGTAAAGTTACAAAATGCAAAAGGAGGAAAAAGATCATGGCAAGTCGTTCATCTAACAAAACAGCAGTACCTGAGGCGAAAGGAGCTATGAACAAGTTCAAGTACGAAGTAGCATCCGAGTTGGGAGTTCCGTTAACAGACGGCTACAATGGAGACCTCACATCAAAACAGAATGGTTCTGTCGGCGGTTATATGGTTAAAAAGATGATTGAGCAGCAGGAGAAGCAGATGGCAGAAAAGTAACAGACGAAGAAAAATCGTCTGCAGAAGCGGTCTGCATCAGACAGAAAAGCGGTTCAAAAACTGTCATGTACAGTAAAAAGAACACAAGAAATGAAAAAGAGAAAAGCACTCGGCATTGACCCGGGTGCTTTTTTCTGCTAAAATTCACCATAGTTAATGACAGGAGGTGTCGATATTTGAGAGTAATTGCAGGAAGCGCAAGAAGCCTAAAACTGAAGACTCTTGAGGGGATAGAGACAAGACCGACAACGGACCGGATCAAAGAGACTTTGTTTAATATGATAAGTCCGCAGATGTATGACTGTATTTTCCTTGATTTGTTTGCAGGAAGCGGCGGAATCGGAATAGAGGCTCTCAGCAGGGGAGCAAGAGAAGCAGTATTTGTAGAGAAGAATCCTAAGGCGATGGAATGTGTAAAGGAGAATTTGAAATTCACACGACTGGAGAAGAAGGGACTTACACTGACAAAGGATGTGATGAACGCATTATATCAGTTGGAGGGTGAAAAGGTTTTTGACTTTGTATTCATGGATCCACCGTATAATATGGGATTTGAGAAAAGAGTCCTGGAATACCTTGCAGGATCGGATCTGATCTATGAAGATACGGTGATTATCGTAGAAGCTTCGTTAGATACAGATTTTGGATATCTTCAAGAATTAGGATATTCTTTGATCAAAGAGAAGGGATATAAGACAAACAAGCATGTATTTATTGAGAAAGCCGGAAAGGAAGAAGTATGTTAAAAGCAATTTATCCGGGGAGTTTTGACCCTGTTACCCGTGGACATTATGATATCATTTGCAGATCTTGTAAAATCGTAGACAAATTAATTGTCGGAGTACTGAATAATAAAGCAAAAATGCCGTTGTTTTCTGTAGAAGAACGTGTTAAAATGTTAAAGGAAGTGACGAAAGATCTGCCGAATGTTGAGATTATGCCATTTGATGGATTGCTGGTAGACTTTGCGGAACAGATAGGTGCAGATGTGGTTATCAGGGGATTACGTGCGATTACCGATTTTGAATATGAGCTGCAGATGTCGCAGACGAATCAGAGGATGAAGCCTGATATAGAGACCATGTTTCTGACAACAAGTATAGAATATTCTTACTTAAGTTCGACTACAGTGCGGGAGATTGCCGCTTTTGGGGGAGACGTATCACAGTTTGTGCCGGAAGCCGTCGAGATCGCACTCAGAGAAAAGATGAAAGAAAAAAGGAGAGTGTAACAATGAGCAGCCGTATTGAACAGATCATTGAAGAAATTGAAGAATATATAGACAGAGATTGTAAGTTTCAGCCGTTGTCTACAACAAAGATTATTGTAAATAAGGAGCATCTGGATGAATTGCTTCGCGAACTTCGTATGAAGACACCGGATGAGATCAAACGTTATCAGAAGATTATTGCGAACAGAGATGCGATTCTTGCTGATGCAAAGGCAAAAGCAGATGCAATGATCGAGGAAGCACAGGTTCAGACAACAGAGCTTGTCAGTGAGCATGAGATCATGCAGCAGGCATATGCTCAGGCGAATGAGATCGTAACTCAGGCAACAGCACAGGCACAGGAGATTCTTGATAACGCAACAATGGATGCCAATACAATCCGTGTTGGTGCAATCCAGTATACAGATGATCTTCTTGCAAATGCAGAAAGCATTATCGGACATACTTTGGACAGTTATACAACAAAGTATGACGGATTGATCAATTCTTTACAGGAGTGCTACGATACAGTCCGCTCTAACCGTTCAGAACTTGAAGTTCCATCCGATGACGGATATTATGATGAGAATGGACAGGGAGACCTGATGTAGTCATTACATTGTATTATAAAAATTTCAGATAGAGAAATGTCAACAGACTGACTGCCAGTGCGGCGGTCAGTTTTTGTATTATATAAGAAGAGAGTTTAAGTCCTGTACCGGCAATCATGGATTGTGTCTGGGCAACGGAACACCATCCACCAAAAGTGGTGAGCGCGAGAAGCAACGGATAAAGAACCTGAGGTTTGGAAAGACTTTGAGACAGGAGAAGAATTCCGTTTGTCATCTCAAGAGAAGATTTCAGGAGAAGAAAACCAGGTGAACGAATCGGCAGAAGTTCCAATAATGCAAGAAGTACAGAAAAGATCATCAGGTAACCTCCGACTTTTACAAGCGTTTCTGAACTGTTCAGGATACAGGATTCTAACACAGAAAAATTCATTTTGTGCGTCAGTGGTTTTGAAAAGAGGGAATTCTCCTGTGTGAAAACTTCGGACATTTCCGGGAAAATCCAATCTTCATTTTTGATGAAATATCTTAGAATCCGTTGAAGATAGCTTAAGAGGATCATAGTTCCAAAAAGAAGCAGTAAAGCGGGAATGCAGAAAGCTTTCTGATGAATTGTATTTAAAACAAGAAAAGTAATAATGAAAGATGGACTTGCATTATTACAGAAGGACAGCAGGTAAGAAGCTTCTTCAAGAGAAATTTTTCCTTGAAGAAGAAGGTCGGCAATGATTTTTGCACCCATTGGATAACCGCATAAAAAGCCGGACAGAACGGCGAAACTTCCATAGAAGGAAGTTCCAAAGAGCAGATGGAAAGGACGGAAAAGCAGACGGGAGACAACAGCAGCACCATCTGTTTTCAACAAAAGTCCTGTGACAATAAGATAAGGAAAAAGGGTCGGTATCAGAATCTGATACCAGAGAAGCAGGCCATCACAAGCTCCCTGGAATACAGTTTCAGGAAAGAGCAGCATTGTAAAAAACAGCGAAAGCAGTATGAGCGCCAGAAGCATAGGAAACCTCCTTTTACAAAAATATTCTATGAAAAGAAAAAAGAAACTATACCGGAGCTATGGAAATATGATATAGTTAAATGTAAAGTATTTTGATCTTGATATTGCAAAGGAGCAAACAATAAATATGAATTTACCAAAAGTATTTGAAGAGAAAATGAAGGATCTTCTTGGTTCTGAATATGAAGCATATACGGCATGTTATGATGAACCGCGTCACTATGGTCTGCGCGTGAACACAGCGAAGATTTCTGTGGAAGATTTCCTGAAGATCGCACCTTGGCCGTTAGAGCCGGTTCCGTGGATTCATAATGGATTCTATTATGACGGAGACAATATCCAGCCATCGAAACATCCGTATTATTTTGCAGGACTTTATTATCTGCAGGAGCCAAGTGCCATGACACCGGCAGATCGTCTACCGGTAGAACCGGGAGACCGTGTGCTTGATGTCTGTGCAGCCCCGGGAGGCAAGGCCACAGAACTTGGAGCTAAGCTTGGAGGAACAGGCGTGCTCGCTGCAAATGATCTGAGCAGTTCAAGAGCGAAGGGACTTTTGAAGAATCTTGAATTATTTGGAATTGGAAACGTGCTTATCTTGAGTGAAGAACCAGGAAAGCTTGTTTCTTATTTCCCGGAATACTTTGATAAGATTCTGATCGATGCACCTTGCTCGGGAGAAGGAATGTTCCGTAAAGAGAAAAAGATGGTGAAAGCATGGGAGGAACATGGACCGGAATTTTTCTCAAAGATCCAGAGAAGTATTGTAACACAGGCGGCTCAGATGCTGCGACCGGGTGGAATGCTGCTCTATTCAACCTGTACATTTTCACCGGAAGAGAATGAACAGACGATTGAATACCTGCTTCAGGAATACCCGGAATTTAAGATCTGTGAGATGGAAGGGTACGAAGGATTTGCAGATGGAATGCCGCAGGTGACAGAAAGCAAGAATCCGGAACTGGAAAAGACGGTTCGTATTTTCCCTCATCGTATGAAGGGAGAAGGACATTTCCTCGCACTGCTTCAAAAGGGTGAAAAGATAGAGGACGGAAAGCGACTTCCAGATGGCGGAAAGAATAAAAAATTACCGGAAGAACTTGAGGAATTTCTCGGACATATTGACAGGAAATTCGATTCTTCACGTATGGATCTGCGCGGAGAAAAGGTATATTATATGCCGGAAGGACTTCCGACACTTCGTGGAATCCGTTTTTTAAGAACCGGCCTACTGATGGGTGAACTGAAGAAGAATCGTTTTGAGCCGAGCCAGGCACTGGCGATGAATCTGAAAAAGGAAGAATATGATCAGGTGATCGATCTTCCATTAGAAGACGAACGAGTTATGAAATATCTGAAAGGTGAGACTTTGGACGTAGAGGATCTTGTGAAGCCGAAAGACAAAGGATGGTATCTGATCTGTGTGGACGGATATCCGCTTGGTTTTGGAAAGCTCGTGAACCAGATGCTTAAGAATAAATATCTTCCGGGATGGCGGTGGAACTCATGAAACTGAGACTGGATAAATATCTGGCAGACATGGGAATCGGAACACGTACAGAAGTGAAGAAAGCAATCACAAAAGGACAGGTTCGAGTTAATGAAGAGACGATAAAACGCCCGGAGATCAAGATTGACACAGAAAAAGATCATGTGTTTTACCAGGGACAGCCGGTCGCTTATGCAGAATATGAATATTATATGTTAAATAAGCCGGCCGGGGTGGTTTCTGCAACGGAAGATAAAAATGACCGTACGGTATTAGAACTGATTGAAGAAAAGCAGAGGAAGGATCTTTTTCCAGTCGGAAGATTAGATAAAGATACAGAGGGACTTTTGCTGATCACGAATGATGGAGAACTGGCGCATCAGCTCCTGTCACCGAAGAAGCACGTAGATAAAGTCTATTTTGCCAGAATCGATGGAAAAGTTACGGAAGAAGATATAAGAAGATTTGCGGAGGGCCTTGAAATCGGGGAAGAGAAACCGACACTTCCGGCTTATCTTGAAATTTTAGAAAGTGAAGAGATTTCCGAGATCCGACTGACGATCAGGGAAGGAAAGTTTCATCAGGTGAAACGAATGTTCCATGCAGTCGGAAAAGAGGTTATTTATCTGAAACGTCTGCAGATGGGAAGCCTTGTACTTGATCCGCAGCTTGCGTTGGGAGAATATCGGGAATTAACAGGACAGGAACTGGAAGCATTGCGTGACTGTTCATCATTACGTTAAACAGGGAGAAAGCATGAAAGAAAATTTTTTACCAATTACCAGAGAAGAGATGAAAGAGCGGGGATGGGATCAGGTAGATTTTGTCTATGTATCAGGGGATGCTTATGTCGATCATCCATCTTTTGGTCATGCAATCATTACACGTCTTCTGGAATCCAGAGGATATCGTGTTGGGATCATTGCACAGCCGGACTGGCGTAAGCCGGAAAGCGTGCAGGTGTTCGGAGAACCAAGACTTGGATTTCTTGTCTCTGCCGGAAATATGGATTCTATGGTAAATCATTATTCTGTATCCAAAAAGAGAAGAAAGACAGATGCCTATACACCGGGCGGCGAGATGGGAAAACGACCGGATTATGCCTGTGTAGTATATGGAAATCTGATTCGTCAGACTTATAAAAAGACACCGATCATTTTGGGCGGTATCGAAGCAAGTCTCCGGAGAATGGCACACTATGATTACTGGTCAGACAAGCTGAAACGTTCTGTATTGCTTGATTCGGGTGCAGATGTGATTTCTTATGGAATGGGAGAGCATTCAATTGTTGAACTTGCAGAAGCACTGGATGCCGGAATCCCGGTTGAGGATATCACGTATATAGCCGGTACGGTTGTAAAAGCAAAATCATTAGACAGTATTTATGATGCGGAAATCCTTCCGTCCTTTGAAGACCTCAAAGCGGACAAGATGAATTATGCCCGCAGCTTTTACACACAGTATCTGAATACGGATGCATTTAACGGAAAACGTCTTGTAGAACCGTATTCTGAACATCTGTATGTAGTACAGAATCCGCCGGCAACACCACTGACACAGATGGAGATGGATGACGTTTATTCCCTTCCTTATCAGAGGACTTACCATCCGTCTTACGAGGCGAAAGGCGGAGTTCCTGCAATCAAAGAGATTAAATTCAGTCTGATCAGCAACAGAGGATGTTTTGGAGGATGCAGTTTTTGCGCGTTGACGTTCCATCAGGGAAGAATTGTCCAGGTGAGAAGCCATGAATCTCTGATTGAAGAAGCAAAAGAAATTACAAAAGATAAGGACTTTAAAGGATATATTCATGATGTTGGCGGACCGACAGCAAATTTCCGGCATCCATCCTGTAAAAAGCAGATGGAGCATGGCGTTTGTAAAACCCGTCAGTGTCTGTTCCCGTCTCCGTGTAAGAATCTGGACGCAGACCACAGAGATTATGTCAGTCTGTTGAGAAAGTTGAGAGATATTCCAAAAGTTAAGAAGGTGTTTATCCGTTCCGGAATCCGCTTTGATTATCTGCTTGCAGATAAGAAGCAGGAGTTTTTAAGAGAGCTGTGCGAATATCATGTCAGTGGACAATTGAAAGTAGCACCGGAGCATGTGGCAGGCCCTGTCCTTTCTCTGATGGGAAAACCGGAGCATAAAGTCTATGAGGAATTTACAAGACAGTTTTATAAGATGAATGAGAGAATCGGGAAAGAACAGTATCTGGTTCCTTATCTGATGTCCTCACATCCTGGTTCTACTCTGAAGGAAGCAGTAGAACTTGCAGAGTATTGTCGTGATCTTGGCTATATGCCGGAGCAGGTACAGGATTTCTATCCGACACCGTCGACACTTTCTACATGTATGTACTATACAGGAGTAGATCCGAGAACGATGCAGAAGGTTTATGTTCCGAAGAGTCCGCATGAAAAGGCGATGCAGAGAGCATTGATCCAGTATCGTAATCCGGAACTGTATGATCTGGTAATTGAAGCACTTCATAAGGCGGGAAGATCTGATCTGATCGGATTCGGACCGAAATGTCTTGTAAGACCGAGACAGATGCGTGGCTCGGGAAATGATAAAAAAACAGGCAGAAATGAACCGAAAAAAGGGTCAAGAGGTTCAAATGGTCAGAAAAGACAGAATAACTCTGAATATAGAGGCAGGGTTGAAGGGAAGAATAAGAAGAAATCCATCAGAAATGTTCATTCTAAGAAGAACAGAAAATAGGTACATTTAAGTATCTGACAGACAGGATTCAAGAAAGGAAGCAGTATGAAAATTGCAATCGTAACCGGAGCATCTTCGGGAATGGGAAGAGAATTTGTACGTCAGCTTGGATATTTTTACAAAAATCTGGATGAGATCTGGGTGATTGCCAGGCGCAAAGAGCGTCTGGAAGCGCTTGCGAAAGAAAGCAGGGTTCCTCTTCGGAACTTTGCAGGTGATCTTCAGAAGAAAAAGGTATATAAGGAATTGAGAGATGCACTTGAGAAAGAACAGCCGAATCTACGAATGCTTGTGAATTCAGCCGGATTTGGCAAGTCGGGAAGTGTAGAAGAGATTTTGTCTGAAAAATTCCGGATCCAGACAGATATGGTGGATGTAAACTGCCGGTCACTTACAAGAATGACCTTGCTTTGCCTGCCATTTCTGCAGGAAGGCAGCAGGATCGTCAATCTTGCGTCTGCATCTGCATTTTGCCCACAACCGTATTTTTCAGTATATGCTGCGACCAAGTCCTATGTCTTAAGCTTCTCCAGATCACTGGGAGAAGAACTGAGAAAAAGAGGAATTGTTGTCACGGCAGTCTGCCCGGGACCGGTTGATACGGAGTTCTTCGAGTTTTCCGGGAAACCGCAGAATATATTGAAGAAACTGACAATGGCGAAGGCAGACAGAGTGGTTCATCAGGCGTTGAAGGACTGCAGATCCGGGAAGTCAGTCTCCGTTTATGGAATCCCAATGAAATTGACTTATCTTGGAACAAAACTGCTGCCACATGGATTTCTTGTGCGTATACAGAAGATCTAAATGCCGCAAGAGCGAATGAGATGGCTGGGACGTACGCATATGCATATACAGCGAATGTGATTAAGAAAACAAGAACAAATATGAATTTAGAATAGGATGAAAAATGAAGAAAATACAAAAAGGAAAACCAGGTTATCTGAATTATAAAAGAAAAGTGGAGATTTTGAGAACTGTTATTTATTTTGTAATCGTTCTGGCAATTTTTGCGCTCGGTTACTGGCAGACGCATACAAGACTGAATCTTCTGACAGTTGTTGCTATCCTTGGATGTCTTCCGGCATCAAAGGCACTTGTAGGTGTGATCGCACGTTATCCATATAAATCCATTGAACTGTCACAGGCGAAGGAGATTGCAGGAAAATCAAAACATTTAACAGTTTGTTATGATCTTGTAATTACAAGTAAAGAGCATATCATGCCGACAGACTGTATCGTAATTTCAGGACACAACATTTACGGATACACACATTATGAAAAAGTAAATACAGATGAACTTGGAAAGCATATCAAGACAATCCTTGCGCAGAATCAGTATACAGGTTTTACTGTTAAGATCTTAAATCAGTATACACCGTTTCTGGCTCGCGTGGAGGGACTTGAAAATATTGCCGTAGTAGAGCAGGAAGATACGAAAGCAAGAGAACAGGAAATCCGTAATCTTATTCTGAATATATCAATGTAAAGAGGAAAAGACGATGAGAGAGATCAGCATCCAGAAAAATGAGGCAGGACAGCGCATGGATAAATTCCTTGCAAAGTATCTCAATAAAGCGCCAAAGAGTTTTTTCTACAAGATGATGAGAAAAAAGAATATTACCCTGAATGGAAAAAAAGCTGCCGGAAACGAACAGTTGAAACAGGGGGATGTGATTAAGTTATTTCTTGCGGAAGAGACGATTGAGAACTTTATCGATCATTCGCAGTTTTCGAAGAAAAAAGCATCCTCTGCCAAAAAACAGACAGCGGGAAAGAAGGTACAGTTAGATATCTTATATGAAGATGAGGCTGCTGTATTTATCAATAAACCGGTCGGAATGCTCTCCCAGAAGGCATCCCCGACGGATACTTCTCTTGTGGAGTATTTTATTGATTATCTGTTGGAAAATGGGAAAATCACGGAAGAGGAACTGCATACATTTCATCCGTCTGTCTGTAACCGTTTAGACAGAAATACAAGCGGAATCGTGGCAGCAGGAAAAACACTGCAGGCATTACAGGGATTAAGTGAGATGTTCCGTGACCGTACACTCAAGAAATATTATCTTTGTCTGGTAAAAGGGCAGGTAAAAGAGAATCAGAGGATTCATGGTTATCTCGTCAAGAATGAAAAGACGAATAAAGTTGTAGTCAGTCAGAAAAAGCCGGATAAGCAGACAAAAGAGGGGAAAGAAGCATCAGCAATTGATACCGAATACAAGGTGCTTGCACAAAATAAGGAAACAACACTTCTTGAAGTGCATCTGATCACCGGTAAGACACACCAGATCCGTGCACATCTGGCATCCATCGGACATCCGATCGCAGGGGATTACAAATACGGGAACCGGTCATTTAATGATGCTTTGAAAAAAGATTATGGACTTCGTTCCCAGCTTCTGCATGCCTACCGTCTGGAATTCCCGGAGAACTGCGAGGGAGATATCAAACAGCTTTCAGGCAAGATCATCAAAGCACCTGTCCCGGCCTCATTTGAACGAATCTGTAAAGCGCAGGGAGTGATGTGAGATGGCAACATGGAACTCGAGAGGACTTAGAGGTTCGACACTGGAGGAATTTATCAATCATTCGAATGAAAGATACAGTGAGATGGGACTTGCACTGATGCAGAAAATCCCGACACCGATCACTCCGGTACGTATGGATAAAGACCACAGACAGATCACACTTGCGTATTTCGACAAAGCAAGTACGGTAGACTATATCGGAGCAGTGCAGGGAATTCCGGTCTGCTTTGATGCGAAGGAGTGTAATGTGGATACCTTCCCGCTTCAGAATGTACATGAGCATCAGATGGACTTTATGGAAAAGTTTGAACGGCAGGGTGGGATTGCTTTTTTCCTGATCTATTATACAGCAAGAAATGAGCTTTATTACATGCAGTATACACAGATCCGTAAGTTCTGGGACCGCGCGCAGAGTGGGGGACGTAAGAGTGTCCGGCTGGAAGAATTAGATCCTGAATGGTTTTTTCAACTGAAAAATGGCTATTTTGTGCCGTATCTGGATTTAATTCAGAAAGATTTGGAAACGAGGGATTGACAGAATCCTACAAAGTCCGTATAATTACAAACAGGTTTTAACGTGGTAGCACGCTAAAGTGAAAAACCTAGAAAAGACAGGAAGGTGAACGAGACATGGAGCAGAAGTTACATACCCCGGAAGGCGTTCGGGATATTTATAATAGAGAATGTGCCGTTAAGCTGGCATTGCAGAAAAAGCTGAATACTGTATTGCATTTATATGGATATCAGGATATACAGACACCGACATTTGAATATTTTGATGTATTTCGTAAGGAGATTGGTTCGACATCGATCAGAGATCTTTATAAGTTTTTTGACAGAGAGGGGAATATCCTGGCGTTGCGTCCGGATATCACACCGTCCATTGCAAGAGCGGTGGCAACCTTGTTTGAGACAGAGAATTTCCCGATTCGTCTTTGCTATGCAGGAAACACATTTATCAACCATTCCAGTTACCGTGGCCGCCTGAAAGAGAATACGCAGCTTGGTGCAGAGCTGATCGGTGTGGACTCTATCGAGGCAGATGCAGAAATGCTTGCAATGGTTGTGGACGGACTTAAGAAAACCGGCCTGAAGGAATTCCAGGTAAGTATCGGACATGTTGATTTCATTCAGAGTCTTTTTGAGGCAACGAGTCTGGATGAGGAGCAAAAGGAAGAAATCCGTACATTGATCGCAAACAGAAACTTCTTTGGTGTGGAAGAGATTCTCGATCATTATGAGATTGCTGATCAGGTGAAAGAAGCCTTTCATCAGCTTCCTGAGCTGACAGGTGGACCGGAGATCCTTGCAGACGCAGGACGCATTGCTCCTGGTGAAGCAGCAAGACTTGCGGTAGAACGTCTCCGTCAGATTTATGATCTGCTGAAGATTTACGGAGTAGAGGATCATGTAACTTTTGATCTGAGCATGAGCGGAAGTTATGGATATTATACAGGAATCATTTTCCGTGCCTATACCTATGGAACAGGTGATGCTGTCGTACGTGGAGGACGTTACGACCACCTTCTTGAGAAGTTTGGAAAGAAGACACCGTCGATCGGATTCGCAATTATTCTGGATGAACTTATGAGTGCGCTGGATCGTCAGAAGATCAAAGTGGAGACAGGACATCGGAATCTGCTTGTATATACAGATGCAACAGAACAGTGGGCAATTTCCCTTGCAAGAACATTTCGTGCAAAAGGAAAAAATGTTGAGATGATGAAGAGAAACTCCTGGGATGAAAGAGAAACTTTTGAAGCTTATGGAAAGCGTTCTTCTGTTGCAAGTATGCTTTACTTAAGAGAGGACCGGAAGATTGAAGTGATCAATCTCCAGACAGGAGAAGAGAAGCTGATCGATACAAAAAAGAAAACAAAACAGCAATAAAGGAGCAGATCAATGAGATATTTAACATTTGCCCTTACAAAGGGAAGACTTGCAAAGAAGACACTGGAGATGCTGGAGCGTCTTGGAATCACATGCGAGGAAATGAAAGATAAGGATTCCAGAAAGCTGATTTTTGTAAATGAAGAACTGGGATTGAAATTCTTTCTCGCAAAAGGACCGGATGTGCCGACTTATGTAGAGTACGGGGCAGCAGATATTGGAGTTGTCGGAAAAGATACGATTATCGAAGAGGGACGTAAAGTCCATGAAGTCCTGGATCTTGGATTTGGAAAATGCAGGATGTGCGTGTGTGGATATGAAGAGGCAGCAGAAAAGCTGAAACATCATGAACTGATCCGTGTGGCAACGAAATATCCGAATATAGCGAAAGATTATTTCTACAATAAGAAACATCAGACCGTAGAAATTGTGAAATTAAACGGTTCGATTGAACTTGCACCGATTGTTGGCTTATCTGAAGTAATCGTAGATATCGTAGAAACCGGTTCTACATTGAAAGAAAACGGACTGGTCGTACTTGAAGAAGTGTGCCCATTGTCAGCGCGAATGATCGTCAATCCGGTCAGCATGCGAATGGAAAATGACAGGATCAAAGAGCTGATCACAAATTTAAGAAATCTTCTGAGGGAGGAATAGACAAATGCGTATAGAGAAACTGAATGAGAATACGAAGAAGAATCTTCTGGATGACCTTTTAAAGAGAAGCCCGAATAACTATGGAAAATTCGAGGCAAGTGTTCAGGAAATACTGAATGCGGTGAAAGAAAAAGGAGACGAAGCTGTATTTGATTATACAGAGAAATTTGACGGAGTCAGACTGGACGCAGAGCATCTCCTTGTAACGGAAGAAGAAATTGCAGAAGCATATGAACAGGTAGATGATGAACTGATCGCCATTATCAGAAAAGCACTTGTGAATATCAGAGACTATCACCAGAAACAGATGCAGTACAGCTGGTTTGACAGCAAACCGGACGGAACAATTCTTGGACAGAAGGTGACAGCACTCCAGAGAGTCGGCGTTTATGTGCCGGGTGGAAAGGCAGCTTATCCATCTTCCGTACTTATGAATATCATGCCGGCGAAGGTTGCAGGTGTAGATGAGATCATCATGGTAACACCTCCTGGAAAAGACGGAAAAGTAACTCCAACAACACTGGTTGCGGCAAAAGAGGCCGGTGCAGATAAAGTTTATAAAGTTGGAGGAGCACAGGCAATTGCAGCACTTGCATATGGAACAGAATCCATTCCAAAGGTAGATAAGATTGTGGGACCTGGAAATATCTATGTAGCTCTTGCAAAGAAGGCAGTTTATGGATTTGTAAGTATTGATTCAATCGCAGGACCGAGTGAAATCCTTGTTCTTGCTGATGAAACAGCAAATCCACGCTTTGTGGCAGCAGACCTTCTTTCTCAGGCAGAGCATGATGAGATGGCATCAGCAATTCTTGTTACAACAAGTATGGAGCTTGCAGAGAAAGTATCTGCACAGACAGATGCATTTGTAAAAGAGCTTTCCAGAGGTGAGATCATTCAGAAATCCCTGGATAATTATGGACACATTCTCGTTGCAGAGACAATGGAGGATGCAATCGATGCAGCAAATTCTATTGCTTCCGAACATCTTGAGATCGTGACAGCGAATCCGTTTGAGGTGATGACAAAGATCCGTAATGCAGGAGCTATTTTTATCGGAGAATATTCCAGTGAGCCGCTTGGAGATTATTTTGCAGGACCGAATCATGTCCTTCCGACGAACGGAACAGCGAAATTCTTCTCACCGTTATCTGTTGATGATTTTATTAAAAAATCAAGCATTATTTCTTACTCAAGAAATGCGCTTGAGAAGATCCACACAGATATCGAGAAATTTGCAGAGGCAGAACATCTGACAGCACATGCAAATTCAATCAAAGTAAGATTTGAAAAATAAGAGAAAAGGAGCTGTGAGTGTGATGCAGAACAGAATCGGAAGCTGCAAAAGAAAGACAAAAGAGACAGATATTGAACTGACAATCAATCTGGATGGACAGGGAAAGAATCAGATCGATACGGGAATCCCGTTTTTTGACCATATGCTGGATGGATTTGCAAGACATGGATTATTTGATTTAAATGTTAAGGTGCGTGGGGATCTTGAAGTGGATTCCCATCACACAATCGAAGATACAGGAATCGTACTGGGACAGGCAATCGCACAGGCACTTGGAGATAAGGCCGGAATTAAGCGATACGGATATTTTGTATTGCCGATGGATGAAGTTCTTGCTCTTGGAGCTGTTGATCTTTCCGGAAGACCGTATCTGAACTTCCAGGCGGATTTTACAGTACCGGTGCTCGGAACAATGGATACAGAGATGGTGCGCGAATTTTTCTATGCAGTTTCCTATAGCGCTGCAATGAACCTGCACCTTAAGATTCTTGATGCAGGGAATAATCATCATATGGCAGAGGCTTTATTTAAAGCATTTGGAAAGGCTCTTGATATGGCGGTATCAGAAGAGCCAAGAATAAAAGAAGTATGGTCTACAAAGGGAAGCCTTTAATGGCGTGAAAGAAGGAGTAAGAAAAAATTATGTATAAAAGACTGACCCCTTGTATTTTTATAGAAAGAGGGAAAGCAGTGCAGTGGTTCGATGACAGAACTGTGATCGCAGATGATGTGATGGAACTTGCACGCCACTACAATGAAAGAGGAGCGGATGAACTGATTATTTTCGATCTGTCAGACTCAGATGAAGAACATGACGAGACGATTAGCCTCCTCAAACAGATCAACCGTGCAATCAGTATTCCAATGGTTGTCGGAGGAAACATCAGACGTGCAGAGGATGTGAAGAAAATCCTTTATGCCGGAGCCAAACGTGCAATGCTGAATTTCTCCAAAGCACTTTCCATCGAACTGATCGAGGAAGTATCCAAGCGTTTTGGAAAAGAGAGAATCGCTGTATCATTAAATGATTTCGATGCATTGTTTAAACAGCAGCATCTGATCGAAGCATATAGTACAGAGATGATATTTATGCATCGCCTGGATCTGAATTCTGTTGTAAATGTTACAGAAACGCAGTGTGTTGTTGTAACGGATACGATGGAAGAAAGTGAGATCCTTAATATCTTAAAGAGTGATGGTGTAAAAGGTGTATCTGGAAGATTCATCAGTCGTTTAGATATGGATTTTAATCAGTTTAAAGAAGTCTGTGCAGAACATGGAATCCAAATGACTTCCTTTGAAAGCCAGATGGATTTTGGTGAGTTTAAATTGAATTCAGACGGATTGATTCCGGTAATCGTTCAGGATTATAAGACAAATGAAGTCTTAATGATGGCGTATATGAACGAGGAAGCATTTGAACATACTGTGAAAACCGGGCGCATGACCTACTACAGCAGAAGCAGAAAATGCCAGTGGATCAAAGGCGAGACATCCGGTCATTTCCAGTACGTGAAATCTCTTGCAATCGACTGTGACAGAGATACAATGCTTGCAAAAGTAGAGCAGATCGGAGCAGCATGTCATACAGGAAATCGTTCCTGTTTCTATACAACAATTGTTGGAAATGATTACGATGCCAAGAACCCGGTTCAGATTTTTGAATCCGTGTATCAGACAATTGCGGATAGAAAAGAGAATCCAAAAGAAGGTTCCTATACAAACTATCTGTTTGAAAAAGGACTGGATAAGATTCTTAAAAAAGTTGGAGAAGAGGCGACAGAAGTTGTAATCGCTGCAAAAAATCCAAACATTGAGGAAGTGAAGTATGAATTGTCTGATTTCCTTTATCACGCAATGGTTCTTATGGTAGAAAAAGGGATTACCTGGGAAGACATTACAGGAGAACTGGCTGACCGGTAGAAAACGCTGTACCAGATTTTCCTGGAAGAATAAAGCAGAAGAAACTTTCATAAACTGGAAGAAAAAGAAGTTGGAGAGGATCTTTCGTGCAGGAAAAAGAAGCAGAAGTCCGCAGGCGTAGATTGTGGGAAGAGAATCGCAGACGACAGCGGAATGCCGGTATGATAACACCGGCAATTCACCCAAGATATGGTCGTTTATACCGGGAATTATATCCGGATGGTCTGGAGCGAAGTGCAGAAAATGGATCAGAAGATCTGGATAAGAAAGAAAAAAACAGTGGAAGCTTCACTACCAGATTGATCCTATCCACTTTTCTGTTTCTTGTGTTTCTTTATGTCAGTCAGAACAGTGTAGAACTTCAAGGGATAAACAGCCATGAGATTATAGAAATGATTCAGGAAAATCAGGATGTTTTTTTAACAGATTTTTAACAGATAGAAAAGTGTAATCTTGACACGGAAACAGTTGGTTGATAAAATATTATTGACGTTTATTTTATAGCATATGAGAGGCGTTGATTGGATTCAACGCCTTTTTCATTGCATGAGAAGGAGGAAATGAGAGATGATTAAAGTATGGATAGCCGGCTCAAACGGCCAGATTGGCCGAGCACTGAACGATATTCTGGATCCATTGGAGATCGAAGTGCTGAATACGGATATGGATGAGCTGGATATTACAAACACAGAGGAAGTTCTGAACTTCGGTATTGTGAACCGTCCGGATGTGATTATCAACTGCTGCGGTGTTACAGACACCGATCTGTGTGAAAAAGAACCGGAACATGCTTACCGGGTGAATGCACTTGGAGCAAGAAACTTAAGTATCGTCGCAAGAAAGAATGGCGCAAAGATCGTCCAGCTTTCAACAGATGACGTATTTGACGGACAGAGCAAGAAACCGTATACAGAATTTGATGATACGAATCCACTGACTGTTTATGGAGCATCCAAAAGAGCCGGTGAGAATTATGTGAAAGAATTCACACACAAGCATTTTATTATCCGCAGTAACTGGGTTTACGGAAAAGGTGGAAATAACTTTGTTAACCGTGTGCTCGAAGCAGCAGAACAGGGAAAAGCACTTTCTGTAGCAGGAGATCAGTTCGGTTCCCCGACAAGTGCGAAAGATCTCGCAAGAATGATCCTGTATCTGATCAATACGAATGAATATGGTACTTACCATGTAACCTGTCGGGGTGTTTGCAACCGTTATGAATTTGCTCAGGAAATCCTGAGATTGTCAGGGAAAAACATTGAATTAAAGGCGGTTCCGACAGAACAGTCAGACCTTTCTTCTGTCAGACCACCGTATGCGGTATTGGATAACTTCATTCTCCGTATTATTGATATGTATGATATGCCGGATTGGAAAGAGTCATTAGAAGAGTATATGAAAGAAAGAACGGAGAATTAGAATGAAAAATAAGAATGTGAAAGATGAAAAGAAAGAGAAGAAAATTGGTCTTACAACGAAGATTTTCATTGCTCTTCTCTTAGGTGCTGTTTTTGGAATTGTACTTTGCTATCTCATTCCAGACAGTAAAGTGAAAAATGATATTATTGTAGAAGGAATCCTCTATGTGATCGGACAGGGCTTCATCCGTCTGATGAAGATGCTTGTTGTACCGCTTGTATTCTGTTCCCTTGTGTGCGGAAGTATGGCGATCGGAGATACGAAGAAGCTGGGAACAGTAGGTGTCAGAACATTGGTATTCTACCTCGCAACAACAGCTCTTGCTGTAACAGTAGCTTTAACAATCGGTAATCTGATCAATCCGGGTGTCGGACTTGATATGAGTGCAATCAAGACAAGTGCGTCCACAGTTGAGACAATGGAAGCAACTTCCCTGACAGATACCATTTTAAATATCATTCCAGACAACCCGATCAATTCCCTTGCAAGTGGAACAATGCTTCAGGTTATCGTATTTGCGCTGATCATTGGTATTATCCTTGCGAAGATGGGCGAACGTGCAGAGACAGTTGCGAACTTCTTCAGCCAGTTCAATGACATTATGATGGAAATGACAATGATGATCATGAGCCTTGCACCAATCGGTGTATTCTGTCTGATCAGCCGTACTTTTGCTACGATCGGATTCAGTGCATTTGTTCCGCTGGCAAAATACATGATCGCAGTACTTGTGGCACTTGCAATCCAGTGTCTGGGAGTATATCAGATTCTGTTAAAGATTTTCACAGGACTGAACCCGATCCGTTTTATCAAGAAATTCTTCCCGGTTATGGCATTTGCATTCTCTACAGCGACATCAAATGCGACAATCCCGCTTTCTATTGAAACACTTTCTAAGAAAGTCGGAGTTTCCAAGAAGATTTCTTCCTTTACGATTCCGCTTGGAGCAACGATCAACATGGATGGTACTTCCATCATGCAGGGTGTTGCGGTTGTATTCGCAGCTCAGGCATTCGGAATCCATTTGAGTATGGTAGATTATATTACCGTTATCGGAACAGCAACACTGGCATCTGTCGGAACAGCCGGAGTACCAAGTGTTGGTCTGGTTACATTGACAATGGTATTTAACTCTGTCGGACTTCCGGTGGAAGCAATCGGTCTGATCATGGGTATTGACCGTATCCTTGATATGACAAGAACAGCTGTTAATATCACAGGTGATGCTGTATGTACAACAATCGTTGCACATCAGAATAAAGCTCTGGATAAGAAAGTCTTTTATGAGACGGAGTAAAAGTGAATAGATAGTACATGTATTGTCTATGGTATAGAATGATATAAGTAAAACCCCTGGTTTACGTCTGGAATGATGTGAAACAGGGGTTTTATGACAATAGCGAATGTAACACATAATCATCCGGAAGAAATTTGCTCGAAAAAGTCTGTCTACCTCAAAAGCCTTGAAAATACTGGGAAAAACGGCATTTTAATCTGTTGAAAAGATAGTAAAAAGCCATAAAATACATGAAAAATTGAAAAAAAGTCTGTCTACCTAGAAGAAAAAATAAATTTTTGAAAAAAGCTTGATTTTTCAAGGAAATTTGCGATAATAAAAATGTGAGGTCGACAGACTTTTTAATGAGATTTGAGGAGAAAAAAAGAAGACAGTGCCGGAAAACAGCGAAAACACTGTTGTAATACCGTACCTATAAGGAATTGAAACTTTGGATATTCTTTAAGCAAGTCTAGCATTCCATATTCTGCTAATGTAATACCGTACCTATAAGGAATTGAAACATAAAAATAATGACAACCTGATGAAAAATTTTTTTCCTCATGTAATACCGTACCTATAAGGAATTGAAACTTCAGAGTTATCATTTTTATTCTTCTGAATCACTTGGCTTTTCTGTTCCTTCGTAATACCGTACCTATAAGGAATTGAAACAAAGACTAGCAGTCAATTCTATTAAATGCCATAATGGTAATACCGTACCTATAAGGAATTGAAACGCTTCATCCATTGATTTTTTTGATGTATCATTGATAACGAGTAATACCGTACCTATAAGGAATTGAAACGAAAGCTTGCTGTATAATTATAGTTCTGTACTTCACCGGCAGGTAATACCGTACCTATAAGGAATTGAAACAAAATCTTCCGTAATATTTCTTTCATGTTGATTTGTAATACCGTACCTATAAGGAATTGAAACTTCTCTTGAGATAATTTCCTGGGCTTTACTGTTAAATTCAGTAATACCGTACCTATAAGGAATTGAAACATCTTTTTTTGCCATGATAATATACCTCCTAAAAAATGTAATACCGTACCTATAAGGAATTGAAACAATATGTTTAATATCATAATTGTTCCTCCTTTAGATAACGTAATACCGTACCTATAAGGAATTGAAACTTACTGTTGCCATAAATTTCTTCATTGTCATTTCCTCCGTAATACCGTACCTATAAGGAATTGAAACCATTTTCCTTTCCCTCCTATTTTGAGCATAAAAATAATCAGTAATACCGTACCTATAAGGAATTGAAACGTGAATCCTCTTTCCATTACTTTAAATGACGCTAAATGTAATACCGTACCTAATAAAGAAGAATACAAAAGGGAGCTAAAATGTTTGTAATTGTTGTTTACGATATAAATCGTAAAAGAGTAGGAAGGGCTCTTAAAGTATGTAGAAAATATCTTGTCCATGTGCAGAAATCGGTATTTGAAGGAAACATTACAGAGGGTCAATTAAAACAGTTGAAAAACGAACTATTCCAATTGATTAAAATTGAAGAAGATGCAGTTTGTATTTATAGATTTGAATCACCGAAATATGCACGGAAAGAAGAACTTGGCACAATAGAGCGGAAATCTCATATAATATGAGCAGTGTAAAAGTGAGGAGGCAATCAGATGTTTTCAATGGAAGAAATGCTTTCTAAGAAAAATCAGAGAGAAGCTTTTTCGTTTCTTAAGAATAAGAAAGATGGAATGGGAGCAGACGGGATGCCCCTGTCAGAACTTGAAGATTACTGGAAAATTAATAGTGAAAGAATATGTAGTGAGCTAAAGAAAGGTAAGTACACTCCAGGTATTATTAAGTGCACTGAAATTATTAATAATAGAGGAAAACGGCGTGTAATATCAAATCTATGTACAGTAGATCGATTTATTACACGTTTACTTTATCAGAAATAGAACAACTATCAGAATATATGAATGAAATGCGTAATGCCCCAAATATAGAAGAGTTAATGATTATAGAAGCACAAGCACGACAACAATACTATGCGTCATTTAATATTATTCTAAAGCAAGAAAGCTTTTTCTTTGAGAAGCGAACAAGAAGACCTCCTAAAGATGCAATTAATGCATTGATAAGTTTTGGAAATACATTACTTTATAATTTTGTATTGCAAGCTATTTGGAAAACATCTCTTGATCCTAGAATTGGAATTATTCATGCAACTACGAATAGAAATTACAGCTTGAATTTAGATTTTGCAGATCTGTTTAAACCGGTTATTGTTGACAGAGTAATATTTTCATTGGTAAATCTTTTACAATTACAGTTAGGAGTTCATTTTGAAGAAAAGGAATCAGGTGCTATTTATTTAAACAAAGAAGGTAAGCGAATCTTCATTAAGGCTTTTGAAGAAAAGCTTGCAGATAAAATAAAATTTGGAGATAAAATGTATACATATAAACAAATAATTGAGGAAGAGATAAGAAAATTTCAAAGATATATTGTGAAAGAAGAGAAATACAAGCCGTATAAATATTGGTGATGTTAAATAGATTTATATAGCTATCAAGGAGAATATGTTCAAAAAGTCTGTCTACCCTGAAAGCCTTGAAAATACTGGGAAAAGCGGCAATCGGAGTAGCTGAAAACAAAGGAAAAAGCTATAAAAATTTAAAAAAAATGCAAAAAAGTCTGTCTACCGAGACGAAAAAATATTTTTTTGAAAAAAGCTTGATTTTTCAAGGGAATTTGCGATAATAAAAAAGTGAGGTCGACAGACTTTTTGAAGAGTTTTGAGACGAAAAAAGAAGACAGAGCCGGAAAACGGCGAAAATACTGTTGTAATACTGTACCTATAAGGAATTGAAACAAACTTGTTTTAATTGCTGCTAAAACTTTATTGAGTTCATTTTCGCGTAATACCTACCTATAAGGAATTGAAATACTTCTGATTCACATCTTTCAATCAAACATCCACAAAAATGTAATATGATATCATTTGAAGATACTGAAAATCAATTGGTGATATATGTTCGAGAATTTGATGCGAAGAATCAAAATCTTATCACGAAGTATATAAAAGAACTTGTTGATAAGAAGAAGAACGGTGATATTCAAGATGTGTGTGTTTCTGTACTACTGGTATCTATGTAGAATCTGAGGTAAAGATAAGGGGAAAAGGACATTTTTATGAATAAAAAAATTAAATATGGAATTATCTGCGTTGTTGGAATCGGAATTTTGCTTTCTATGTGTTTCGTCTGCAAAAAGTATGGTGAAAAAGGCAAATAGAAAGTATGAAAAAGGAAGAACAGCAAGCGGTTGAAGCAGCGAATATTGCTGAACAATATGTGAAAAAAGTATGCCAATAGCTTACAAAACAGTATGGCAATTGCTCCGCTTACAGATTTAAAAGTCGAATATCAGGAAGTGACATGGGGTGAATATCAATATGGAGAATTAAGTGATGATGAGGAAACAGACCCGTATGATACTGCGGACTATCATTATTATTATAAATTGTCCTATGTGTGCGATTCTATTGATCAAATATTTGCTCAAATGACACAGAGCGAAGATTGTTCGGGATACATAGATTTAATGAATAAAGTTCGTATGGCTAGAATTGGGATGGAAGATGAGTATAAAACCTGGAAACCATACGAAGAAGAGATTAATGGAAAAATAATTCAGACAGAAACAATTATTGGGACAGGTTGGAAAGAAACAACTTGTCCTCTGCTTTATAAATGTCTACTTTAATTCTACCCTTGAAAATTGAAATACAAGTGAGCTGATTGTAGAATAAGGATAGCAAGTGACGGAGGATAAGTTATGAGAGACTATAGTTTTGGAAATTTTATCAGTGCATTAAGAGTAAGACGTGGCCTGTCTCAATATCAGTTGGGTGCACTCGTAGGTGTTTCAGATAAAGCAGTATCGAAGTGGGAAAATGGAGTTTCAAAACCACGGATGAATACAATTGTGAAATTAGCAGAAGTGCTGGATATCGGAACAGACGAACTGTTAGCTTGCAAATACGATACTTAAGATTGATTATTTGGAAAAGGATTTTAACGAATTCGCATCAAAACTTTCAAGTGCCAGTTTCACAGAGCTTCTTTCAATAGAAGGATGTTTGCATGGGACAGGCGTTTGGGAAGAGAATGGAGAAAAGTTGTATATAGAAGGAATTCCGCTGAGTGAACTTATCACAAACAGAGAAGATGCGTACACGTATCTGTATGGTAAACTGAATGGAAAATGCTGTGACAATCCTTCAGGACAAGTATATGAAATTGTGAAGAACCTTCAAAAAGGGATCTATGCAGGTAAATTGATGGAGCAGGCAATTTCATCAGTCGATATTGGGATTTGCAGAGAAGAATCTACCGGACGATAAAAAGGTATTGCAAAAGGGCATCCAGATGAAGAAAATATAAAAAATGCAATGTTAAAATGTAAAAAAATATTTTACAAACACTATTGATAAATATTCTTTTTCTGCATATAATTAGGGTAAAGAAAGAGAAAAGGAGGTCATCATAATGAAGTTTGATGAATTATTTGAACATAGAAGTCTGGTGGCTTCAAAGTTAAAAGATTGTATTAGAGATATGGGGTATACAAAAGTATCCTTCGCAGCAAAAGCTGATATTTCACGACCAACTCTTGATAAGTTGCTGAATGGTAGTATAGACAGTAAGAGTTCCTTTGATCGTCATTTGCAGAAAATATTAAAATTGCTTAATATGACAGTAGAAGATTTAATGTTGTATCATTCAACTGCCTCAAACCTTTCGAC